>Ga0183095_10042_pt1 | contig 245771 bp, 224 predicted proteins | sample BioMet4_FD_130346 | JGI IMG/M metagenome (GOLD analysis project Ga0183095, IMG submission 130346) | Microbial communities from bioreactor (seeded with sewage sludge) at LBNL, California, USA - Biofuel metagenome 4 (v2) (version 3) | ecosystem: Engineered > Bioreactor > Anaerobic > Unclassified ...
CGTGTGCCAGGTGGGCAAGTCCTTCCGCAACGAGATCACCCCGGGCAACTTTATCTTCCGCATCCGGGAGTTCGAGCAGATGGAGCTGGAGTTTTTCTGCAAACCCGATACCGATCTGGAGTGGTTCTATTACTGGAAAGACTACTGCAAAAACTTCCTGCTTGGCCTTGGCATGAAAGAAGAGAACATGCGCCTGCGCGACCACGAAAAAGAGGAGCTTTCGTTCTATTCTAAGGCGACGACCGACATTGAATACCGCTTCCCGTTTGGGTGGGGCGAGCTTTGGGGCATTGCCGACCGCACCGACTATGACCTTGGCCGCCACAACGAAGTTTCGGGCAAGGTGCAGGATTACTTTGACCCCGAGACGAACGAGCACTATGTGCCCTACGTGGTAGAGCCCTCACTGGGCGCCGACCGTGTGGCGCTGGCCTTTTTGGTGGAAGCTTACGACGAAGAGGTCGTGGACGCCGAAAAGAACGACACCCGCGTCGTGCTGCGGCTGCACCCAGCACTGGCCCCCTACAAGGTGTGCGTGCTGCCGCTGTCCAAAAAGCTGAACGAAAAGGCAAGCGAAGTGTACGCCGGCCTGCAAAAGCATTTCATGGCGGATTACGACGATGCCGGTTCGATTGGCAAGCGCTACCGCCGGCAGGACGAGATTGGCACCCCGCTGTGCGTGACCTACGACTTTGAGTCGGAGGCCGACGGTTGCGTGACGGTGCGCGACCGCGATACGATGCAGCAGGAGCGCATTGCCATCAGTGAGCTTGTGGCCTACATTGAAGAAAAAATGGCGTACTAAACGTTTGTGCGCTTAAAACGGCAAAAAACGAGGGCGGCCCCGGTGGGGGCCGCCCTTTTTGTGCCCAAAACAGGCAGAAAAAACCGCACCACACCCGGCGAAGGTGGACCGGGGTGTGGTGCGGTGGGGGCAAAACAGCGCTGACAAAACCCCAATCTACATCAGGGAGGAGGCAGAGGTGGGGAAGGAGAGAGAGTTAACGCTGCTTTTGCTTGCGGGAAGTAATGATGCTTTGCAGCACGATGAAGAAGCACAGCAAAGCGCTGAGGGCAATGCGCACCCACCAGCTGGACAATGTGCCCTGTGTGGTGATGAGGCTGGAGATGGTGCCCTTGATCAGCACGCCAAACAGGGTACCAATGGGGTTGCCCACGCCGCCGGAAAGCAAGGTGCCGCCGATGACAGAGGAGGAGATGGCGTCCATTTCAAGGCCTTTGGCCTGCTCTACAAACCCGGCGCAGCTGTTGAGCGCGAACAAAAAGCCGCCCAGCCCGGCCAAAAAACCATCCAGCAGATAGGCTTCAAATTTTGTGCGCCGCACGTTCAGGCCCATCATCAGCGCGCTTTGCTGATTGCCGCCAATAGCGTAAACCTTGCGGCCAAATTTGGTATAGCGCAGCAGAATAAAGATGAACAGCACCACCAACAGCGCCACGATCACGGTGGGGTAGATGTAGGCGGGCTGATAAATCCCTTTTTTATTCGTGCTGCCAAACGGCAGATAAATCTGGTATTTGGCCCACGCAAGGAAAGTCTCGTTTTTGATCGAGATCATGTCGGTGCTGACGATCGCCGTCATGCCGCGGCCAAAAAACAGCCCGGCTAGTGAGACGATAAACGGCTGAATGTCAAGGTAGGCGACCAAGAAGCCCTGCACGATACCAAAGGCAAGGCCAATGCCCAGCGCAAACAAAATGGCGGTAAACGCGCTGGCGCCGTTGCGCTCCATTTGGTAGGCGACGACCATGCACACCAGTGCGGTGACCGAGCCGACCGAAATATCAATACCGCCGGTGATCATGACCAGTGTCATGCCGCAAGAGATGACGATGAGGCCGGCATTGGAGATGAAGAGGTTCAAAAACATCTGTGGCTTGGCAAAGCCTTGGCCGGAAAAAGCAAGCATACCGGCGGCATACATCAGCACAAACAGGCCAATGGTGACGATCAGCAGAAACCCGGTTGCAGAAAGATTACGGGGGCGTTTGAGCGTTTTCATGTGTTGTCCCCCCCCGTTTGCCGTGCGATCCGGTTGGCCGCGTGGTGCAGCCGCTGGGTAGCGATCAGCTTTTGTGCCGTGGGGCTTTGCAGCACCACAATGATGATAACGACAACCGCTTTGTACACCGGCAGCTGGTCGGACGACACGTTCATGGCGTACAGTGTGGTGGTGAGCGCCTGAATGGTGTAGGCACCAATCACCGAGCCTGCGAGGCTGAACTTGCCGCCTCCTAAAATGTTGCCGCCCAGCGCAACGGCCAAGATGGCGTCCATTTCAAGGTTCAGGCCAATGTTGTTGGCATCGGCAGAGTAGATGCGGGCCGACGACACAAACCCGGCAATGCCAGCCAGTATGCCGCAAATGATGTAGGTGATCCACTTGATTTTAGTGCCGTTTAACCCCACAAGGCGCGAGGCGTTGCCGTTGATGCCAACGCTTTCAATGTACAGGCCCAGCGCCGTCTTTTTCAGCACTAAGCTGACAATGAGCACCACGGCAATGGCGAAAAACACCGGCACGGGGAACAGCAGGCCCGGCAGTGCGCTGCCCCACATTTTGTAAGCGTCCACCCGCACATAGGTGATTTGCCCGTTGGTGACCAGCTGGGCAATGCCGCGCCCTGCCGTGTATAAAATCAGGGTTGCGACCATGGGCTGAATGTGCATTTTTGCAACCAGAAACCCGTTAAAGGCACCGCACAAAGCAGAGGCGAGCAGGGCTGCCAGCACCGCTAAAATGAGCGGGTTGCTAAAGGTGGTGACCGACACTTCGCCGCCGGATAACATCTGGCAGCAGACTGCGGCGGATACCGCCATCACGGCACCGACACTGATGTCCTGCCCGCCGGAAGCGGCGGTGACAAGCGTCATGCCGACGGCAAGAATGACCAGTTCAGACGCGCGGTTGACAACGTCGATGACATAGCCGCGCAGCATGCCGTTTTGAATCGTGATCGCAAAAAAGTCAGGTGTTTTGATCAGGTTGGACAGCAGTACAACGATAAGGCAGAGCAAAGGTAAAAACAGGTGATGCCCCGCGATGCGCCGCCATAAGGGCTTTTTTTGCCCCGGCGAGGTGAGTTTTGCTTCAGGCATGGGCCTTTTCACCTCCTGCAATGGTTTTCATGATGCGCTCCTGCGTCAGGTCGTCGCCCGACAATTCGCCCACTTTGCGCCCGTCGCGCATGACGACCATGCGGGAACAGGTGCGCAGCATCTCTTCAATTTCAGACGAGATGAAAGCGACGCTCATGCCCTGGTCGGCAAGGCGCAGCACCAGTTTTTGAATTTCGGTCTTGGTGCCAATGTCAATGCCGCGGGTGGGTTCGTCCAAAATCAAAAAGTCGGGGTCGGTGAGCAGCCAGCGCGCAATGATGACCTTTTGCTGGTTGCCGCCGGACAGGCTTTTGATTGGGGTTTCACGACTGGCGGTCTTGATTTGCAGCATGTCGATGTATTTGTCGGCAAACTCTTCCATCTCGCGGCGGCTCATCGGTTTAAACATGCCGCGTTTTGCCTGCAAAGCAAGGATGATGTTTTCGCGCACCGACAGATCGGCGATGATGCCATCGTTTTTGCGGTCCTCCGGCAGATAGGCAAGGCCGTGCTTCATCGCATCCAGCGGGGTGTTGACCTTGATCTGCCTGCCGCCAATTTTCAAGGTGCCGGTATCGGCCTTGTCGGCCCCGTACAGGGTGCGCACCAGCTCGCTGCGGCCAGAGCCCAAAAGGCCGGTCAACCCAATTACTTCGCCTTTGTGCACCTCGAGGTCATAGGGCTTTACGGTGCCGCGGTGGCCCACCCCTTTTGCCTCAACGACCGGGGGCAGCCCGGTGTCCGGGTTACCGGTGCGGGTGCTTTTAATCTCGGCAAGGTCATCAAAGTCCTTGCCCATCATTTTGGCCACCAGTTGCAGGCGGGGCAGCTCGGCAGTGTTGTATTCACCCACCAGCTCGCCCCCGCGCAACACGGTAATGCGGTCGCTCACTTCGTATACCTGCTCTAAGAAATGCGTGACAAAGATGATGCCGACACCCTGTTCTTTTAACCGGCGCATCAGGTCAAACAGCTTGGCCACCTCGTCATCGTCCAGCGACGAAGTGGGTTCGTCCAAAATCAGCACCTGGCATTGCATGTCAACAGCGCGCGCAATGGCGATCATTTGTTGCAGTGCGATCGAGCAGGTGTCCAGTTGCTGGGTGGGCTGAATGTGAATATCCAGCTTTTCAAGCAGTTCGTCGGATTTGCGGTTCATCGTTTTCCAGTCGATAAAACCGGCACGCCGCGGCTCGCGGCCAATGAACAGGTTTTCGGCCACCGTGAGGTTAGGGCACAGTGTGATCTCCTGATACACGGTGCTGATGCCCAAAGTCTGTGCCTGCTGAGGCGAATGGATCGAGACCGGGTGACCATCCAGCAGGATCTCGCCCTCGTCCATTTCATAGACACCGGTCAGCACCTTGATCAGGGTGGATTTGCCCGCGCCGTTTTCTCCCATCAGGGCGTGTATTTCGCCGCGGTGCAGGGTAAAGCTGGCGTCCTGTAAAGCCCGCACGCCGGGGAAAGCCTTACAGACCCCCTGCATGGACAGGACAATGTTATTTTCCATGTTTGTCTCACCTGCTTTAATTGTAAGGGTGCAGCGCCAAACGCTGCATGCGTTGCAAAGAGAGGGCGCGGTGCGCCGGGGGCCAACCGACCCACATAAGCTGCACCGCGCCGACTTTTTGGTTATCTTGTAAAGACCAAAGGAAACGGGGGATTTACCGAAACTTAGTAGGCGCGCGCGTCAACGATGGCCTGCGTGATCGTGGTGGCGTCAAACGTTGCTTCATCTACATAAGCTAGTTTATCCGGGGTCTCACCTTTTTCGAGCTGCTGAATGATCTTCTCTACACGTGGGCCGTGCAGCGGGTTGCATTCTACGTTGAAGTTGATCTTGCCAGCCAGCGTATCGGTCAGGCCTGCATGAGTGGCGTCGAACGAGATGACAGCGATGTCGCCGTTCACACCGTAAGTTTTGCCGGCAGCCTCGATAGCATCGATGGCGCCGAAGGCTTCGTTGTCGTTTTCGCAGTAGACTACATCGATATTGTCATACTGTTTCAGCACGCTCTCCATGACTTCCTGCCCTTTGGCCTGCGTAAATTCGCCGGTCTGCTGGGCAATGATCTTCCAATTTTTGTTCTTTTCCACACCGGCGGTCAAGCCATCGGTACGGCCGATCTGTGCGGATGAGCCAATGGTGCCCTGAATGTGCACGATGTTCAGCTGATCCACACCGGCAAATTTCTCTTCCATCCACGCAACGGCTTTGTCGCCCTCAGCGCGGAAGTCAGAACCGACCCAGGCGGTGAAAAGGCTGTCATCCGAAACGTCGATCATACGGTCCACGATGATGACGGGGATGCCGGCATCTTTGGCTTCTTGCAATACGGTGTCCCAACCGGTCTCGGTAACAGGGGCCAGTACGATGTAGTCGACCTCCTGCTGAATGAAGTTGCGAATGGCGGTGATCTGATTTTCCTGTTTCTGCTGTGCATCGTCAAAAATCAGTTTGTAGCCATTGGCCTCGGTAAAGGTGCTCTTCATGCTCTCGGTGTTTGCTGTGCGCCAATCGCTTTCGGCGCCAACCTGAGAGAAACCGACAACGATCAAGTCGTTGCCGCCGGTGGATGCGGTGGAAGCTGCAGGTGCTGCGCTGCTTGCCGCAGGGGTGCTGCTTGCTGCGCCGCCACAGGCCGCGAGGCTAAGTACCAGTGCCGCAGTGAGCAAAAGTGAAAGAACCTTTTTCATGTTGCATTTCCTCCTATTTTCTGAATCGGCGGTAAGGTACCGCCCTTTGACAGCTTTTATTATAGAAAATAGTGCGGGCAAACTCCATGAGGAATCTTTCGTACATGTTTCTAATTTTTTAAGAAATTGTATCATAGTTGTATCAAAGTTGATTTTTTTACTGGGAAAGTTGAGTTTGTTTTGGAATGCGCACCGTCACGCAGGAGCCCTTCTCGCTTTCACTGTCAAACGACAGCCCGTACGCTTCGCCGCAGTACAGCCGAATGCGCTTGTGTACATTCACAAGGCCAAGGCCGGTGTGCCGGTCCTCATATACCCCGGCGCGCAAAGCGGCAAGCTGTTCGGCAGACATGCCCGCACCGTTGTCCTGCACCGCAAGCAGAATATCGTCGCCCTCTTCGTGCGCGGTGATGGTGATGATGCCCATGCCGCGGCGGTTTTTGATGCCGTGGTACAGCGCATTTTCCACCAGCGGTTGCAGGGTGAGCTTGGGCAGCGTGTAATCCAGCAGCTCTTTGGGGATGTTGATGTGGTATTGCAGAATATCGCGGTAACGCACCTTTTGAATTTTGAGGTAGCTTTCGACCTGTTGCTTTTCGGCTGCCAGCGTGATGATATCGCGCCCTTTGCTGAGCGAGTTGCGAAAGAATACCGACAGGTTGGTGGTCATTTCGACCACCTCACGGTTTTTGCCCGCCTCGGCCAGCCAGATGATCGAATCGAAGGTGTTGTATAAAAAATGCGGGTTGATCTGCGCCTGCAACAGTTCCAGCTCGGCGCGGCGCAGCGCGTTCTGGTCGTCCCGCACATGTTCCAGCAGGCTGTTCACCCGGCCGATCATCTCGTTAAACCCCTCGTCCAGGGTCTGCATTTCAATGTTGTTGGTGCGAATAGGCACCACGGTGAAGTCTCCTTCGCCCAGCCGTTCGGCTTTTTCACAAAGCTGGCGTACCGGCTCGGTGATGCTTTTGGTCAGCCGCATCGAATACCACAGCGTAAACATGACCAGCACAAAGCTGATGCCTGCGGTGACAGAAAGGGTAAGGCCGACCCGCTGGCTGATGTTTTGCTGCAGGGCACTCAGCTCGCGCACCTCATCATAAATGTAGTCGTGCATATAGGTTTCGATCAGGTCGGTGATGATGTAAATATTATGTTCCAGCTGTTCAATGCGCGAATCATAGCTTTTGGTGTTTTGAATGTCCACCATGCATTCCGACAGCCGGGTGCACAGCCGCAGCATGCTTTTGATGCGCCACTTGTTTTCTTTTTGTACGGTGGTCTCGTTGAGGCGCGAAATGATCTGCTGGGCGTAAGTGACTTCTTCAATGGGCAAGTGGTCAATGTTGCTGCTGCCCACTACAAAGTAGTACATGTCAAGATCCAGCTTGTCTTTAAAATCAAAGTTGAAGTCACTGGCCACCGACACGTTTTGCAGGGTAACGGCATATTGCTGGTTGAAGGCCCCCAGCATCGAGAGGACAAACGTGATCATGAGGACAAACGGCAACACCACCCCCACCAGCAGTACCCGCAGCTGGCGGTTGAGCGTGGTGCTGGCGCGCAAACGGCGCCACAGGGTGCGTGCTGCCGTAACAGGGCCGTTCATTTTGGGCCGGATCATCCACTTTTCCTCCCCATACGGTAGTCGCGCGGGGAGCAGCCGTTCACCTTTTTAAACAGAAAACTGAAATAATGCGGGTCGTTATAACCCACCTCCAGCGCAATATCACCGCTGCTTTTGTCGGTACAGCGCAGCAGGCTGCGCGCCTGTTCCATGCGCAGGGAGGTCAGGTACTCCACAAAGGTCTGGCCCATCTGCTGGCTGAAGACCGTGCTGAAATGGCTGGGGCTCATACCGGCCACCCCGGCGACGGTATTGAGGCTGATATCGGGCTGCGTATACTGCTGTTTCAGGTAGGCCACCGTTTTTTGCAGCATGCTGGTGTAACGGCTGTTCACCACCTGGTCGCGCAGCGCAAGGGCGCTGCCCAGCAGATTTTTGGCATAGCTGCGTGCGCCCTCTACTGAAACCAGTGCGTCATACAGCGTGTTTTCTTTTAAAATGGCAGGTGGCTCGCAGCCCAGCCGCTTTAAAAAAGCGCTGACGGTGAATTGAATGTTCAGCACAAAATACTGGCGAAACATCATGGATTGTACCGATGCTTCCCCGATCGCCTCAAAGTAATCGTCCACAAAGGCGGGGACTTCCTCCGGCAAGCCGCTGGAAAGAAATTTTTCCACAATGCGCTGGTCCATCTGGGCGGCGTCCATTTCAGAGGGGTCAAAGTCCAGCAGGGCGGCGGGGTGGGTGCCCTGCGGCACCCGGTGCAACCGGCCGCCATCGTTTGGCCCAAGCTGAAACAGGGCCTGCCGCGTGCGGCGGTAACACTGCGCCACCGCCGAAAGCCGGGTGACCGGTTTGCCGATCACGACCGACCAGCGCACTGCCTTGCCCAGCGGCGCGCAGCGGGTCTCCACCGCGTCGGCACAGCGCTGGGTCTCCTGCTCAATAGAGCCACCGTCGGCCCGCACCAAAAAAACCAGCATGTCAATGCCCAGCCGGAACACCGCCACCTTGGTGTCGCTGACAAAGCTGTTGTATAAGGCATCCTGCACGCCCGCAGCCTGCTCAATGCCGGCAGCGGCAGGCAGCACATCCTCCACCAGAAACAGCACAATGTTGTATTGCTCGGCGACAAGGTCAAGGCCCAGCTTTTCCGCGCGCTCCAGCAAATCGGGGATCGGGGCCCGCCCGCTGACGAGCGCATCGAAAAAACCCCGGCGGGAACTGGAAAGGTACTCCTGCATCTCATCGGTGAACTGCGCAAGGTAACGCTGTTGCTCCTGCTCTTTGTCCTTTTGCTTTTTGATGTCGCCCAGCACCTCGATCAACTGGTTGCGCGAGAGTGGTTTGAGCAGATACTGGCTGACCCCGACGGAGATCGCCTCCTTGGCGTATGAAAAATCGTCGTAGCCGCTGAGGATCAAAATTGTGGTCTGTGGCAGTTCTTTTTTAATCAGTCGGCTGAGTGCAAGGCCATCTAAAAACGGCATTTTAATGTCAGTAATTACAATATCTGGCCGCTGTTTTTGGATCAGCGGCCAGGCAATTTCGCCGTCGGGTGCCTCACCTGCAAAGGTGAAACCGTGTTCTTCCCATGCAATCAGCTTGCGAATACCCTCGCGGATCACGACTTCATCCTCCACCAGAAACACACTGTACATCAAGACCCTCCTTTGAAAACAGAACAAAAGAAAAAATCATATTTTATTATAGCATTTGAAAATGGTAAAAAATAGGGTCAAAAAGGGAATAAATGGGGCGTAAAGTTGGTGGTTTTGATACTTTTGGGTGCGCAGGTCTAAAAATAACTTTGGCGGGCAAAGCAGTTTTGCTTTGCCCGCCAAAGAAACGCGTGCGAATGATAGAAAGTTTAATTTGCTAAACTTAATGGCCTTGACCATAATAAGCATCTTTGCCGTGTTTGCGCAGGTAATGTTTGTCCAGCAGCTCGGGCTGCATGGGGGGCAGGCCCGGCACCAGTTGCTGTGCGTGCCACGCCATAAAGGCCAGCTCTTCCAGCACCACGGCGTTGTGCACCGCGTTGCGGGGGCTGGTACCCCACACAAACGGGCCGTGGCTGTGTACCAGTGCGGCGGGCACGGCCATCGGGTCGGTGCCCTGCAAGGTCTCTACCAGCACGTTGCCGGTTTCGGTTTCGTAGTGGCCGGGCACCCCGCCAATTTCAGCCGGGGTCATTTTGCGTGTGCAGGGGATGGGCCCGTAGAAATAATCGCCGTGGGTGGTGCCCAGTGCCGGAATTTCACGCCCAGCCTGTGCATAAATGGTGGCCCAGCGGCTGTGGGTGTGCACGATGCCGCTCACTTCGGGGAACGCCCGGTACAGCACAAGGTGGGTCGGCGTATCGGACGACGGGTTCAGTGTGCCCTCCACCTTTTTGCCGGTTGCCAGTTCTACCACCACCATGTCGTTTGGCGTCATGTCGTCGTACTCCACACCGGACGGCTTGATGACCACGAGCCCCTGCGCGCGGTCGATGCCTGACACATTGCCCCAGGTGAAGACGACGAGGTTGTGTTTGGGCAGCAGCAGGTTGGCTTCGTATACTTCACGTTTCAGTGCTTCCAGCATAAGGGGCCTCCTTAGCGCAGTTTCCACGCGAGGTCAGACAGGAACAGGTCATGCTCCAGCGCCTCGATGGTCGTGTCTTTGTTGATGTGCACAAATTCAATGTCCATCATGCGGGCCCAGTCGGCCATCTGCGTGGCGGTGACATCATAGGTGAGCACGGTGTGGTGGGCGCCGCCGGTGGTCAGCCAAGCTTCCAGCCCGGTCAGCAGGTCGGGCATGGCGCGCCACATCACACGGGCAACGGGCAGGTTGGGCATCGGCAAAATGGGTTTGACACACTCGATGTCCTGGCAGATCAACCGCAGGCGGCCACCCATGTCGATCAAACTCAATACGATGGCGTTGCCCGCACGGCCCTCAAACACCAGACGGGCGGGGTCGTTTTTGCCGCCAATGCCCAGCGCGTGCACCTCAATGCGGGGCTTTGCGGCCGCAATGCTGGGGCAAACCTCCAGCATGTGGGCACCCAGCGAGTACTCTTTGCCCTTTTCAAGGTTGTAAGTGTAGTCTTCCATAAAAGAGGTACCGCCGGTTTTGCCCTCGGACATCGCTTTCACGATGGCGGTCATGGCAGAAACTTTCCAGTCGCCCTCACCGCCGTAGCCGTAGCCGTGGGCCATCAGGTTCTGGCTGGCAAGGCCGGGCAGTTGCTCCATGCCATACAGGTCTTCAAAGGTGTTGGTGTAGGCGCTGCAACCCTCGCGGTCCAGCATTTTATGCATCGCAATTTCTTCCCGCGCCTGATAGCGCACCGCGCGCAGGTCGTCGGTGGCGATGTCGTAATTTTCAGCGTACTCGCGCATTTTTTCGCCAATCTCTTCGTCGGTCACGGCGTTCATCATGTCCACAAGCTCGCCCACCGGCCAGGTGTTCACCTGCCAGCCCAGCTGCTTTTGCACTTCCACCTTATCGCCCTCGGTCACGGCGACGTTGCGCATGTTGTCGCCAAACCGCATCACCCGCAGGCTGCGCGAAAAAGCGGCGCCCACGGCGGCGCGCATCCAGTCGCCCAGCTTGTTCTGCACGTCTTCGTCCTGCCAGTATCCGGCCACGATCTTGCGGCGCACCCGCAGGCGGGTTGCAATAAAGCCGTGCTCGCGGTCACCGTGGGCAGCCTGGTTGAGGTTCATGAAGTCCATGTCGATCTCTTCGTTCGGGATGGTGCGGTTATACTGGGTGGCAAAGTGGCAGTACGGCTTTTGCAGCAGTTCCAGCCCTTCGATCCACATTTTTGCCGGGCTGAACGTGTGCATCCACACCACAATGCCGGCGCAGTGGCTGTCGTAGTTGGCTTCGCGCACCACGTCGCTGATCTCTTGCGGGGTCTTGGCGGTCACCTTGTAAACAAGGCGGCAGGGCAGGCGGCCCGCCTTATTCATGCTGTCGGCCATTTCGGCGGCGCGGGCCGCCACGGTCTCTAAAACTTCCGGCCCGTACAGGAACTGACTGCCCACTACAAACCAGAATTCATACTCTTTCATTGCCATAATCGTTACTCCTTATTGTGTGTTGTATATTGCGTGATGCCGGCGGTCAGCGAATTGCTTCTACGGCTGCCCGCTCGGCGGCAAGGCCTTTTTCATAAGCGGCAAGGTAGGCGGCAAACCCGGCCACGTCCTGCGGCAGCGGCGCAACGGTCGTCACCTGTTGTTCTTTAAACACCTGTGTTGCAAGGTAGTCTTCCAGCGTCTCGTGCTCACTGCGGCGCGCCGCAAAGGCGGCCAGCAGGGCCATGCCCCACGGCCCACCCTCGCCAGAAGTGGGCATCACCGAAACAGGGGTGTCCATCGCGGTGGCCAGCATGCGCTGGCCCGCCCCGGTGGCTTTAAAAAAGCCGCCGTGGCCCAGCAGAGAATCCACTTGCACCTGCTCGCGCTGCAACAAAATCTGCATGCCGATGCGCAGGGTCGCAAGGGCACCGTACAGCTGTGCGCGGGCAAAGTTTGCAAAATTAAATGCGGCATCCGGGCGGCGCACCAGCAGCGGTCGGCCGGCGTCAAGGCCGGTCACGGGTTCGCCCGAAAAATAGTTGTATGACAAAATGCCGCCGCAGTCGGCTTCGCCCTCCAGCGCCGCGTAAAACAGGGTGTCCAGCGCTTTGGGCATGCTGCACGGGCAGCCCAGTGCCTCGGCAAACTGCCGCAGTAGCCCGGCCCACGCGTCGATGTCCGACGAGCAGTTGTTACAGTGCACCATCGCCACCGGCCGCCCGGTGGGGGTAGTGACCATGTCGATTTCGGGGTACACGCGCGACAGCGGCTTTTGCAGCACGATCATCGCAAAAATAGAGGTGCCGGCCGACACGTTGCCGGTGCGCTGGGTGATGCTGTTCGTCGCCACCATGCCGGTGCCGGCGTCGCCCTCCGGCGGGCAAAGGGGAATCCCGGCGCTGAGGCGCCCGGTAGGGTCCAGCAGTTTTGCGCCTTCGGCGGTCAGTGTGCCGGCGTCGTCGCCCGCAGCCAGTACCTGCGGCAGCAGGTCGCGCAGCCGCAGCGCGTAGCCCATGCGCGCGGCCTCAGCATCAAATTTTGTCACCATGGCGGCATCATAATCACAGGCGTCGCTGTCAATGGGGAACATGCCGGACGCTTCCCCCACGCCCAGCACCTTGCGCCCGGTCAACCGCCAGTGCACATAGCCTGCCAGTGTCGTCAAAAACGCAAGGCGGGGCAAGTGCTCTTCGCCGTTCAGCATGGCCTGATACAGGTGGGCAATGCTCCACCGCTGGGGAATATTGAACCCCAGCAGTTCCGTCAGCTTGACAGCGGCGGGCTCGGTCATCGTGTTGCGCCAGGTGCGAAACCCGGCCAGTTGGCCGCCCGCGGCGTCAAATGGCAGATAGCCGTGCATCATGGCCGAAAACCCCAGCGAGGCAAGGGCCGTCAGCGGGGTGCCATACTGTTCTTCTACCCGCTGGGCCAGCATGCGGTAGCTTGCCTGAATACCGGCCCACACATCGTCAAGGTGGTAAGTCCACACCCCATTTTCATATCGGTTTTCCCAGTCGTAGATGCCGGTCGCGAGTGGCAGGTGGTCGTCGCCGATCAACACGGCTTTGATGCGGGTAGAACCCAGTTCAATGCCGAGTACCGCGCGCCCTTCGCGGATCGCTGCTGCGGCGTTTTCCTTGGTCATAACGGTCGGGCTCCTCTCAAAAACAATTTTGTAGGTACAATTTTAAAACAAATAAAAACTTGTATGTACAACTTATATCCAAATGATACCGCACCAACGGCTTGTGATACAAGGGCAAACATCACTAAAAAAGCCGCATTAGTTTTGGCATAAACAGCTAAAACTAATGCGGCGGTGAGGGCGGTTTGTGCCTTGCCTTTGGCCGCAGGGCAGAAAAAAAGCCCCTTGGCGGGGGCAAAATAAGGTCGCTTTATGCGGCAAAAACCGCGGCAGAATTGCTTTTGCGGGTTTAGTCGATGCTCCAGGGCAGCACGGTCGGCTGTTGCGGGTGCCCGGCCAAAATGCCCAGCATTTTTTCGGCGGCAAGGCGGCCCAGCTGTTCTTTGGGGTTCGACAACGAAAAAAACGGCGGGGAGGACAGCAATGCGATGGTGCTGTTGTCAAAGCTGACCAGTTCCACTTGCCCGGTAGTGCCGCTGTCCTGTAAATAACGGCTGACTTGCAGGGCCACCTCGTCGTTGTAGCACACTGCGGCGGTACAGCCTGCCAGCACCGCGCCGGTGCCGGCCGCAAGCAGGCTGTCGCGGTTTTCAGTGGTAAACCACAGCACATGGTCATCCTCTACTGCAAGGCCGGCCTCCCGCAGGGTCTCGGCATAGCCCGCATAGCGGCGGTGGCCCTGAATATCGTCGCTCTTAAAAAAGCCGGCAATGCGGCGGTGCCCGCCGCGCAGCAACAGGTCGGTGGCAAGGCGCCCGCCCGCGCGGTCATCCGCCACCACATACACCGGCTTTTTGAGGTCCGGGTAAAAACCGTTGATGAACACCACGGGGATGCCCAGCGCAGCAAAACGGTCGTACAGGTCAATATTGGGGTTGGGCAGCGCGGTTTTTGTGCCCTCCACGATCAGCCCGTCCACCGATTTTTGCAACAATTCGGTCAAAATACGCCGCTCGTTGTCCACTCGGTTGTGGGTGGCACTCAGCAGCGGGGTGTAACCGTTTTTCGACAGTACATCATCAATGCCGTGCAAAATGGCGGGGAAGATGTATTCGCCAATGTAGGTGGTGATGACCGCGATGTTGTGCGTGGCTTCGCGCCGCGGGGCGGCACTGCGCACATAGGTGCCGCTGCCCTGCACGCGGCTGGTCAGGCCCTCGTTTTCCAGCAGGGCCATCGCCTGCCGCACGGTCTGCCGGCTGTACCCGGTCGCACTTGCCAGCTCGTTTTCGCTGGGCAGCCGCTGCCCGCCGGTATAAACGCCGTTTTGAATTTCTGTGCGCAGCCGGTCGGCCAGTTGCGCATATTTATGTTCGCTCAAAAAATACCACCATCCTGCATCTGCTGTGCTGTCATTATTTTTTTAATTGTATCATACAACTTGCGTTTTGCAATGCACTTACAAAAAAATAACGCGGGCACTGCGCAAAAGTGCAAAGGGGTACAGTCTGTGTGGTGTGTGTGGCAGCGCGTGGCAGCAAAAAAAAGGCGCCCCAATTTGTGCCAAATTTTTGTGACCGGGCGGGCGCACAGAACAGCAAAAGGCGGGCCGCCCGCAAAACGCCAAACGCATGTTATTGCAAAAAAGATACAAACTGCGGCCCGCAAAGCCAGCAAAAAACTAAAAATCGGGCGCGGCGTGCAAAAGTAAGCCTTTTTTCTGCAACAATATTAGCAGAAGTCACAATGGGCAGCGGCAGTGCGGTTTGTTATAATAACAAGAATAATATAAAAATACTGGGCAAAATGGCAAAAACATGGTGCGGCATGGTTGCGGGGGGCCCGGCAGGCAGAAGGGATGAGGGGGATTTTGAAGGTTCTTTGGCAGGTCGGCATTTTGTTTGCCGTTTGTTTTTTGGCGCAGGGCGCGGTAGAACTGCTGCCGTTTGCGTTCCCGGCCAGTGTGCTGGCCATGGTGTTTGTGTTTTTGCTGCTGCTGACGGGCATTTTAAAAAAGCGGCAGATCAAAGATTTGGCCGACTGGTTTTCGCAAAACATGGCGTTTTTGTTTGTGCCGTACAGTGTCGGCATCATCCAGTATTTTGACTTGATCCGTCAAAACTTGTTCGGTATTTTGTTTATCAGCGCAGTGACCATGTTGTTTACCTTTGCTGTTACCGGCTGGGCGGTGAAAGGGCTGATGCGGTTGCAGCAAAAGCTGGAAAGGGGGCACGAACATGGCTGAATTGCTTTCAAACCCGGTGTTCGGCATCTCTGTTTCAATTGCCGCTTATGCGGTGGGCGTATGGCTGAATAAACGGCTAAAAACGCCGCTGGCAAACCCGCTGCTGATCTCGCTGATTTTGCTGGTGTGCTTTTTTACCGTGACGGGCATCCCGCTGGAATATTATAATGAGGGCGGCGACATGATCAGTTTTTTGATCTTCCCCGCCACCGCGTCGATCGGCATGTCGATTTACGACAATTTTGACTTGCTGAAACGCAACCTGCTGCCGGTGCTGGGCGGCTGCCTTGTGGGCGCGCTGAGCAGTGTGGGCAGCGTTTGGCTGTTGGCAAAGCTGTTTTGCATGGATGACCCCATTCTGGCCAGCCTGTTGCCCAAATCGGTCACAACTGCCATTGCGCTGCCCCTCAGCGAGCAGAACGGCGGCATCCCGCAGATCACGATGGTCGCGGTGGTGATTGCGGGCACGATGGGCGCCGTGCTGGGGCCCACCCTTGCAAAGCTGTTTCACATTGCCGACAGCAAGGTGGCCACGGGGCTTGCCATTGGCTGTTCCAGCCACGCGGCGGGCACCAGCACCGCGGTGCAGATGGGCGAGGCAGAGGGCGCGATGAGCGGCCTTGCCATTGGTATCTGCGGCCTGTTTACCGTGCTGCTGTCGCTGTTTTTTAAATATCTGCTTTAAATGCATGCGGCCCTGCGGCCCCGGCGGGGGTTGTGGGCCGCTTTTTTTTGTGTATACTAAAAGGTACGGCACTGCCGTTGCCGTTGCAAAAAAAGAACTGTCGCACAGGCGATGGATTATCAATGAGGTAAGAAGGCGAAAACAATGGACCAGAAATTACTTGAGCTGTACGCGCGTTTTGCCGTACAGGTGGGGGTAGGGGTGTTGCCCGGCCAGACGCTGATGATCTCGGCGCCGTTAGAAGCGGCCGATTTTGCCCGCCTTTGCGCACGCGAAGCGCTGAAAGCGGGTGCGCGCGATGTGAGCGTGCGCTATAAAGATGAACAGGTCGACCGCGCCCGGTACGAGCTTGCAAGTGAAGAGGCACTGTGTGATGTGCCGCCTTGGATAGAGCGCAGCTACCTTGATTATGTAGAGCGGCCGGGCGGTACGTCGATCCTGCATATTTTGGGCGAGGACCCCGAGGCCTTTTTGGGGCTGGACGGCGGCAAGATCAACCGCGCCCGCCAAGCGCTGAAAAACGCACAAAAAACCTGGCGCGGCCTGACGATGAACGACCGCGTGGCGTGGTGCATCGTCGCGGTACCCACCGAGACCTGGGCAAAAAAAGTGTTCCCGGCCCTTGCGCCGGGCGAAGCGGTGGAGCAGTTGTGGCGTGCGATTTTCGACGTTTGCCGTGTCACCGGGGGCGACCCGGTCGCCGCGTGGGAGCAGCACATCGCGCTCACCAGTGAAAAGCGTGATCTGCTGAATGCGCTGCAGCTTGCCTCGTTGCACTTTGAAACTGCGCGGGGCACCGACCTTGTGGTGGGCCTTGCCGACGGGGCGATGTTTGAGGGGGCGGCAAGCCACACCCCAGCGGGCCAGCGGTTCATTGCCAACGTGCCCACCGAAGAGGTGTTTACCGCGCCGCACAAAGACCGGGTAAACGGGGTCGTGTACGGCACAAAGCCCTATGTGTACAACGGCAATTTGATCGAGGATTTTTGGGTGCGGTTTGAGCACGGGCGCGTCGTGGACAGCGGCGCCGCCAAAAACGCGCAGCTGCTGCGCACCCTGCTGGACACCGATGAGGGCAGCCGGTCGATCGGCGAAGTGGCACTTGTGCCCGCCACCAGCCCCATCAACCGCAGCGGCGTGCTGTTTTACAACACGCTGTTTGACGAAAACGCCGCTTGCCACATCGCGTTTGGCGACGGCTACCCCGGCACGATACAGGGCGGCAGCGACATGACGCAAGAAGAGCTGCTGGCCCACGGGGTGAACCACAGTGTCGTGCACGAAGATGTGATGATCGGCGCAGAGGATTTGCGCATCACCGGCACGACCCGTGCGGGTGAAACGGTGCCCATTTTTGAAAACGGGGTATGGGCCTAGGCCGGGCCCCGTGCAGGGCGGTGGCAGGGTGTACGGTAAAAAACGGTAAACCCCGCCGCGGGCGGCGCAAAGCACTTGCATTTGTGAAATAAATATGGTATAGTATCGTAGTAAGAAGATGACAACCATGGAGCGTGGGCCGCGAGGCCCGCGCTTCCTGTTTGTAACGGCGGTTTTCGCGCGCGGCGCGAGGGCCGCACGCTGCGGAGGTGTACAATGGCAAAAGGCAAGGGCGGCAACACGGTCGCCGTCGTCGAGGGCATCGCTCGCCCGGTGGTAGAACAGCTGGGCTACCGGTTGTGGGATGTGCGGTACGAAAAAGAGGGGCCGGACTATTTTTTGCGGGTACTGATCGATAAGGACGGCCTGATGGATACCGCCGACTGCGAAAAGGTCTCCCGCGCGCTGGACCCGCTGATCGACGCGGCGGACCCCATTGAGGGCAGCTATTACTTTGAAGTCGGCAGCCCCGGCCTTGGCCGGCGCCTTGCGCGGCCCGAGCACTTTGCCGCCGTGCAGGGGCAAAAGGTGCTGCTGCGCCTGTACCGCCCGGCAGAGGCCGGAGAAAAAGAACTGACCGGCACGTTACTTGATGCCGACGCTGCGGGCGTAAGCCTGCAAACGGTCGGCGGTGTGCGCACGGTTGCCATGGCGGAGATCGCGCTGGCAAAACTGTGCGATGACGAAGACCTTTTTTCTTGACCCCGCGCAGAGGATAAAGACAGAATAAAGCCCGCCGTGCCGCGGGCCAGGGAGGATTACAGAAGACATGAACAGCGAATTTTTTGAGGCCCTTTCCATGTTGGAAAAGGAGCGTGGCATCAGCGAGGAGTATCTGATTGAGAAAATCAAGGCCGCAATCGTCATCGCCGTCAAAAAGAGCTACGATGTGGAGGAAAACGTCAGCGTGATGATCGAGCCGGCCACCGGTAAATTTGCAGTCGCCATCGTGAAAGACGTGGTGGAGGAGGTCGAGGACCCCCGCATGCAGATCACGCTGGAAGAGGCGCAGACCGTGCGCAAAAGCGCACGCGTGGGCACCCAGCTTGAAATCCCGCTGAAACCCAAAGAGTTTGGGCGCATCGCTGCACAGACAGCAAAGCATGTCATCCGGCAGGCCCTGCGTGAAGCAGAGCGCAGCCAGATGTACGCCGAAATGCAAAGCAAGGCCCACGAGATCATTTCGGCCATCGTGCTGAAAGTTGACACCGTGCGCGGTATCGTGGTGGTGGACCTTGGCAAAAACGAGGCCATTTTACCGCACAACGAGCAGGTGCCCGGCGAAGTGCTGCGCGAGGGCGAGCGCATCAAGGTCTATGTGGTGGATGTCGCTGTTACCGAAAAGGGCCCGAAAATCATGATCAGCCGCACCCACCCGGGGCTGGTCAAGCGCATGTTTGAGATGGAGGTGCCCGAAATTTTTGACGGCACCGTCGAGATCAAAGCCATTGCGCGCGAAGCCGGCATGCGCACAAAAATGGCCGTGTACAGCAAAGACGAAAACGTGGACCCCGTGGGCGCCTGCATTGGCTCGCGCGGCGCGCGTGTTGCGAATATTGTAGAGGAACTGGGCGGCGAAAAAATCGACATTGTGCGCTACAGCGATGACCCCGTCGAATTTATTTCGGCGGCGCTTTCGCCTGCCAGCGTCGTGAATGTGGAACTGCTGGAGGGTGAAACCAAAAGCTGCCGCGTGACCGTGCCCGACCACCAGCTTTCGCTGGCAATCGGCAACAAGGGCCAAAACGCCCGGCTGACCGCCCGGTTGACCGGCTATAACATTGATATCCGGCCCGAAAGCGGGTACTATGGAGAAGAAGAACCTGCCGAAAAGCAGGAACCTGCCACCGCAGAATAACAAAAACGGCAGACACCGGAGCGGAGGGATGCACAGATGGTGACAAAAAAAATACCGGTACGCCGGTGTGTGGGCTGCAATGAAGGCAAGCCGAAAAAAGAGCTGGTGCGCATTGTGCGCAGCGCCGAGGGCGAGATCAGCGTCGATTTGACCGGTAAAAAATCAGGCCGCGGGGCCTACCTTTGCCCCCAGCCCACCTGCCTTGCCAAAGCACAAAAGGCAAAGCGGCTCGAGCGCGCGCTAGACTGTGCCATCCCGGATGAGGTTTACGCCCGCCTCGCACAGGAAATTGAGGCGCGTGGGGAGAGTGCCGATGGATAAATTACTCAGCGCTCTGTCACTTTGCCGCAAGGCTGGCGCGCTGGTGATGGGGTTTGACGCCGTGGCGCAAAGTGCAAAAGACGGCAAGGCAAGGGTGGTGCTGCTTGCCGCCGACCTTGCCCCCGGCAGCCACAAAAAGGCTGTTCGCTTTTGCGAGGCCGCCGGGATGAATGCGCAAATGCTGCCGCTTACGCAGCAGCAACTGCTGGCCATTGTGCCAAAGAAGACCGGCGTGTTTGCCGTGACAGACAAAGGCCTTGCGCAGCTGGTACAACGCCAGATCGACGCGGCCGGGCCAAAGGGACAGGATGCTGCCCTTTCGCCGAATACAAACCACTGATGGAGGTACTGCTTATATGGTAATTAAATACAAAGCCGGCGAGGTCGCAAAAGACCTCGCACTGCAAAACAAGGAACTAATCGAGGTGGTAGGCTCGAAATTCGGCGAAGGCAAAAAGCATACGACCCCGCTGACCGAAGAAGAGCTGAACTTCGTGTTCGAGCATTACACTAAAGAAACCGAAGTGAAAAACTTTGATGACTACCTTGCCAGCGCCCCGCAGGACAAGCCTGCCCCGGTGCCGGCAGAGCCGCTGAAAAAAGCGGACGGTACCGTGGTCGAGCTGAAACGCACTGGCGGCAGCAACATTGATTTTCAGGCGCCGAAGAAAAAAGAGACCACGCAGCCCGAAGAGCCCAAGCGCGAAGTTGTGACCGTGCGGGTGGACACTCGCGGCGGCGACGTTAACCTGGATAAGTTTAACGAAAAATACGAAACGCTTGCAGGTGCGCCCACCCGTGGTGCCACACAGGCAACAAACAACAACAAGCACGGCCGGCAGCAGATCGGCCCCGGCGGCAAGCAGAAGTTCAATAACCGCAACAACCGCAATAACCGCAACAACCGCCGCCCGATGCAGTCGAAGAAGCGCGAGACCGAAACCGAGCGCCTGCAGCGCCTGCAGCTTGAAAAAGCGCGTAAGGCACAGTTGAAAGTCATGGTGCCGGACGAGATCGCCGTAGCGGAATTGGCCCTGCGCCTCAAGCAGGCGGCGCCGAAGGTCATCAAAAAGTTGATGAGCCTTGGTGTCATGGCTTCGCTCTCCGACGTGGTGGACTTTGACACCGCCGCGCTGGTGGCGGACGAGTTTGGCGCAAAGGTGCAGCACGAAGTGCATGTCACCATTGAGGAGCGCCTGTTTGAGGACGCCGTCGATGCGCCGGAAGATCTGGTCGAGCGCCCGCCGGTGGTCGTGGTCATGGGCCACGTCGACCACGGCAAGACCTCGATTCTGGATGCGATCCGCAAGACCAAGGTGACCGCGGGCGAGGCCGGCGGCATCACGCAGGCCATTGGTGCGTACCAGATCGAGATGAACGGCAAAAAAATCACCTTCCTCGACACCCCGGGCCACGAGGCATTTACCTCGATGCGTGCCCGCGGCGCTGATTTGACCGATATCGCGGTGCTGGTGGTTGCGGCCGATGACGGCATCATGCCGCAGACCATCGAGTCGATCAACCACGCCAAAGCGGCCAACACCACCATTATCGTGGCGATCAACAAGATGGATAAACCTCAGGCAAACCCAGAAATCATCAAGGAACAGCTCACGAAATACGAGCTGGTGCCCGAAGAGTGGGGCGGCGACACGATCTGTGTGCCGGTGTCGGCGTTGACCGGCATGGGCATTGGAGATTTGCTGGAGAGCATCAACCTGATGGCCGAAGTAAAAGAGTTGAAAGCCAATCCGAACCGCCGTGCCAAGGGCGCGGTGGTGGAGGCCCGGCTGGACAAAGGGCAGGGCCCTATTGCGACCATTCTGGTGCAAAACGGCACCCTGCGCCGCGGCGACTGCATCATTGCGGGCACTGCCGTGGGCCGTGTGCGCGTGATGCGCAACGATGCGGGCGAGCAGATCGAAGAGGCGGGCCCGTCCACCCCGGTGGAGATCACCGGCCTGACCGAAGTGCCCGCCGCAGGCGATTTGTTTGAGGCGGTCGAAGACGAGCGCCTTGCCCGCGAGCTGGCCGACCAGCGCGCCATCCGCCAAAAAGAAGAGCAGTGGGGCAGCTACAAGAAAGTCACACTGGACAACCTGTTCAGCCAGATCGAAGAGGGCGAGCGCAAAGAGCTGCCCATCGTCGTCAAGGCGGACGTGCAGGGCTCGGCCGAGGCGGTCAAGCAGTCGCTTGAAAAAATTTCGAACGACGAAGTGCGCGTGCGGGTTATCCATGCCGGTGTGGGCGCCATTTCCAAAAGCGACGTCATGCTGGCCTCTGCCTCAAACGCCATCATCATTGGCTTTAACGTGCGGCCGGACCCCGTTGCCAAAGCGGACGCCGTGCAGGAAGAAGTCGAGATCCGCATGTATCGCATCATCTATGACGCCATCAACGACGTCACCGACGCGATGAAGGGCATGCTGGAGCCGAAGATCCGTGAAGTCGAGCTGGGCCGCATCGAAGTGCGCAGTGTCTTTAAAATCTCGTCTTCCGGCACCATCGCAGGTTGCTATGTGCTGGACGGCAAGGTCACCCGCGGCAGCAAAATTCGCCTCGTGCGTGATGGCATTGTCATCACCGAAAGCGAAATCGCTTCGCTGCGCCGCTTTAAAGACGACGTCAAGGAGGTTGCCACCGGCTACGAGTGCGGCATCGGCCTTGAAAAATACAACGACATCCATGAGGGCGATATTTTTGAGGCCTTTGTCATGGAAGAGTATCGCGACTGATCCGCTTATTGCGGAATAAGGAGAGAGATATGGCGCAGTCCAATCATATGGGCCGTCTCGCAGAGGACATGAAGCGGGAGGTCATCGACATTATCGGTAAAATGAAAGACCCGCGTCTCGTCGGGTTGATCACCGTCACCCGGGTGGAGGTCACGTCCGACCTTGATATGGCAAAAGTCTCTATCAGTGTGCTGGGCGGCGGCGACGACGCCCCGGCAAAGGCAGTGGCGGCGCTGAACCACGCCGCGGGCCACGTGCGCAGTGAAATTGCAAAGCGGATGCATATCCGCAAAAGCCCCGCGTTTCGGTTTATTGAAGACGACGGTGCGGCCTATGCCGCCCACATCAACAAAATCTTAGGAGATTTGCAGGATGACGGAACACATTGACCTTGAAACGGTAGCAAAACGGCTTTTGCAGCAGGATGATATTCTGCTTCTCTCGCACAAAAACCCGGATGGTGACACCTTGGGTTCTGCGGGGGCGCTCGGCGCCGCCTTGCGCGCACTGGGCAAGCGGGTCGCGGTGTTTTGCAGCGACCCCATCTCAAGCCGTTACGATTACATGGGCATTGAACTGTACGACGAAAGCTGGCAGCCAAAGTACATTGTCGCAGTGGATGTGGCAGGCACGCAGCTGTTTGGCGATGCCGCCGCAAAATATCAGCAGCATGTCGATTTGTGTATCGACCACCACCCCAGCAATTCCGGTTATGCGGGGCTGACCCTGTTGCAGGCAGATGCCGCGGCGACCTGTGAAATCATTTATCTGCTCATTTGCCACATGGGGGTCGAGGTGACCCCCACCATTGCAGATTGCCTGTACACCGGCATTTCAACCGATACCGGCTGCTTTAAATTTGCCAACACCACCCCCCGCACTCACCGCATTGCGGCGGAGCTGATGGAGCTTGGCGCGCATTTTATCAAGCTGAACGAGCTGTTGTTTGAAAGCAAAAGTCAGCGCCGCCTTGCCATTGAGCGCGTGGCGCTCTCGCACCTCGAATATTACTTTGATAACCGCTGTGCGCTGATGTATGTCACCTGGGATGATGTGCTTTCTACCGGTGCGGACAGCAACGACCTTGAGGGCATCACCAGCATCCCCCGCATGATCGAGGGCGTTTTGGTGGGCATCACCATGCGCCAGCTCGAGAGTGGCAGCTATAAGGTCAGCGTGCGCACGTCCGAGGGCATCGATGCCAGCAGAGTGTGCGAAGCGCTGGGGGGCGGCGGCCATGTGCGGGCTGCGGGCTGCGAGTTTTTTGGCAACCTTGAAAACGCCAAGGCCGCCGTGCTGGAAGAAGTGGCAAAGCAGATATGAACGGCATTCTGGTCGTGGACAAACCCATTGGCTGGACAAGCTTTGATGTGATTGCCAAGCTGCGCGGTGCGCTGCACACCCGCAAAATAGGGCATTCCGGCACGCTGGACCCACTGGCCACCGGGGTACTGCCACTGTTTGTGGGCACTGCCGTCAAAGCGGTAGACCTGCCGCAGAACCATAAAAAAAGCTATGAGGCCACGCTGCGCTTTGGGGTGCACACCCCCACCGGCGATTTAGAGAGTGAACCGGATGAAGTGCGCGCGTGTCAGCTTACGCGAGAAGAGCTGGAAGCGGTGCTGCCGGGCTTTGTCGGCCCGTCCATGCAGCTGCCGCCCATGTATTCTGCCGTCAAGGTAAATGGCCAGCCGCTGTATAAGGCGGCGCGTGCAGGGCGAGAAGTAGAGCGCAGCCCGCGGGCAATCGAGATCGACAGCATTGCGTGCACCGGCCCCGGCGAACAGCCAAACGAGTGGCGGGTGGCGGTGACCTGCTCGAAGGGCACCTATATCCGCGTACTGGTAGAGGACATTGCGGCAAAGCTGGGCACCATTGCGGTGATGAGCGCGCTGCGGCGCACGGCCAGCGGCGATTTTACGCTTGCCATGGCGCACCCGCTGCCTGCCATTTTGCAGGCGGCAGAGCAGGGGCAGGCCGAAGCGCTGCTGCTGGGGGTCGATGAGGTGTTTGGCCAGCTTACCCGGCTGGACGCCGACGACTTTTTGTATGACCGCCTGTTTCACGGGGCGCCCACCCGCCTGCACCGGCCGGATGGGGTGTACCGCGTGTACCACGACACGGCATTTTTGGGCCTTGCGGAAGTGCAGGGCGGCTACATCCGGGTCAAAAAGCTGTTTTGCGAGCGCTAGGCGCGGTGCAGGGCGGCAAAACCACAGAAAAAGAGGGCAAGGGCTTTACCATGCAGGAATTGATCGAGAGACCAAAGCAAAAACTTGCGGTGGCGCTGGGCTATTTTGACGGCGTGCACCTTGGCCACCGCCGCGTGCTGTGTGCAGCCATTGAGGAGGCACGGCGCTGCGGGATGCAAAGCGGGGTATTTACCTTTTTGCTGAGTGAGCGCCACCAAATCAAGGGCAAAGCACTGCTTTCGCCCGACGAGCGCCGCCGCCGCATTGCGGCGCTGGGGGTGGACTGGTATTATTGCCCCTGTTATGAGGACTTTTACCAGTTTTCGCCCGAAGAGTACGTGCAAAAGGTGCTGATCGATAAAATGAACGCCGCCGCGGTGTTCTGCGGTGACAATTTTACGTTTGGCAGCGGCAGGCAGGGCGATGTGCCAATGCTGGCCCGGCTGTGCCGCCGGCACGGCATTTCGGTGACCGTGGTGCCGATGGCGTGGCAGGGCGGCGAACTGGTTTCGTCCACCCGTATCCGCGATTTGCTGCTTGCGGGTGACCTGCAACAGGTCAACGAGCTGCTGGGTGCGCCGTATGCCGTTGAGGCAGAAGTGGTGCACGGCAAGCATTTGGGCTCGCGGCTGGGTTTCCCCACCATCAACCAAAAGTACCAGCCCGGCATGCTGCTGCCCGGCAGCGGCATTTATCTTGCGCGGGCGCAGGTCGACGGCAAGTGGTACCCAGCGGCGACCGGGCTTGGCCCGCAGCCCACGGTGGGCGGCACGGATATCACCTGTGAGAGTTTTCTTGTGGGGTACGACGGCGATTTATACGGCAAAGTGGTGCGGCTTGAATTTTTACAGTACTTTGCCCCCATTGTGAAGTTTGACACGCTGGACGAACTGAAGCAGTATATCGCCGATGCCGCTGTTGCGGCCGAGCGGTATTTTAACGAAACCCCGCCCCCGGCGGTTGCCGTGTGCACAAAAAGCTGAAAAAACTTTACATACCAATGGCTTTATGCTATAATAATCCACACTGGTGTGGTATGGCTATTGCCCAGCCACCCATTACCCGGGCTCAGAGAAAGGTTCTCCGACCTTCGCTTGGCTCGCGGCACATCATATTTTTAAAGGAGAGCATCATGAGAGAAAAATCAGAGATCATCGCAGAGTATCGCGTTAGCGAGACCGACACCGGGTCGCCGGAGGTACAGGTCGCACTGCTGACCGAGCGCATCAACCACCTGACCGAGCATGCCAAGGTGAACAAGAATGACCACCACAGCAAGCGTGGCCTGCTGAAAATGGTTGGCCGTCGGCGCAACTTGCTTGCATACCTGCAAAAGAAAGACGTTGAGCGTTATCGCACACTGATCGCAAGATTAGGCCTGCGTAAGTAAGAAATCAGAAAGGGCAGCCGGTTATCGGCTGTCCTTTCACTGATTATAGAGGCATTCGGCATTTAGCGGTAAACTGGGCGCTTTAGTTTGTATAAAACGCCGAGTTTATTGCTAAAACCGGTTGCCCAAATTCGACCCGAAATTCACAAAAGCAGGAGGCAACCCCATGGTAGAAGAATTTACTTCGCGTCTCGAAACCTTCCCGCACCATCGCGTGTTCGAGACCACGCTTGCCGGGCGCCCGTTTGTGGTGGAGACCGGTAAAATGTGCAGCCTGTCCAATGGCAGCTGCATGGTACGGTACGGCGAAACCGCTGTGCTGTGCAACGTGACAATGAGCGAAAAGCCGCGTGAAGGCATCGACTTTTTCCCGCTCAGTGTCGATTTTGAAGAAAAGCTGTACTCTGTTGGCCGCATCCCCGGCAGCTTTATGCGCCGCGAAGGCCGCCCCGGTGAAAAGGCCATCCTGACCAGCCGCGTTGTCGACCGCCCCATCCGCCCGTTGTTCCCCAAAACAATGCGCAACGATGTGTCGGTGGTCATGACGGTCATGAGCGTCGATCAGGATTGCAGCCCTGAAATTGCCGGTATGATCGGTACATCGATCGCGCTGTCCATCTCCGACATCCCGTGGAGCGGCCCCATTGCAGGGGTGTTCATGGGCCTTGTGGACGGCAAACTGGTCATCAACCCCACCGAAGAGCAGCGCAAGGTCAGTGACTTGGCGCTGACGGTGGCTGCAACCGATCAAAAAATCGTGATGATCGAGGCGGGCGCAAACGAGGTGGACGAGGGCACGATGCTCGAAGCCATTAAAACCGCGCATGTCGAGATCAAACACATGATCGAATTCATCAACAGCATGGCGGATGAGATCGGCAAGCCCAAAAAGGACTTTGAAATCTCCGACCTTGATTTTGACCTGCTGATGCGGGTGCGCAACGGTTATCTCGACGACTTTAAGGCCGCCATGGACACCGACGACAAAAACGTGCGCGATGCCCGCCTTGCCCCGATTCGCGAGCGCATTGCGACCGAGTTTGAGGACGAAGTAGATGCCGCCACGGTGGACCTGCTGATGTACAAGATGCAGAAATATGTCGTGCGCCGCTGGCTGTTGGATGACGGCAAGCGCGTGGATGGGCGCGGCATCAACGAAATTCGCCCGCTGGCCGCCGAAGTGGGTGTTTTGCCCCGCGTGCACGGCAGTGGCATGTTCACCCGCGGGCAGACCCAGGTGCTCACCGTGGCAACACTGTCCAACGGGCGCGACGCGCAGATCATGGATGACATCAGCACCGAGGATGAAAAGCGGTATATCCACCACTACAATTTCCCGCCGTATTCGGTGGGTGAGGCGCGCGCGCCGCGCAGCCCCGGCCGCCGCGAGGTCGGCCACGGCGCACTTGCCGAGCGCGCTTTGATCCCCGTGCTGCCCAGCGAGACCGAGTTCCCGTACACCATTCGCTTGGTGTCGGAGGTGCTGTCCTCCAACGGGTCTACCAGTCAGGCTTCCATTTGTGGTTCTACCTTGGCGTTGATGGATGCCGGTGTGCCCATCAAGGCACCGGTTGCCGGTATCTCCTGCGGGCTGATCACCGAGGGCGACCGCTGGATGACGATGCTGGATATTCAGGGCGTGGAGGATTTCCACGGCGACATGGACTTTAAGGTGGGCGGCACCAAGCGCGGCATCACCGCCATTCAAATGGATATCAAAATTGACGGCCTGACCTACGACATCATTGAAGAGGCGTTTGAAAAATGCCGCAAGGCGCGCCTGTTTATTTTGGATGAGATTATGCTGAAAGCCATTGCCGAGCCGCGCGAGCAGCTTTCGCAGTATGCCCCGAAGATGGTCAGCTTTATGATCGATGTCGAAAAAATTCGCGACGTCATCGGCAAAGGCGGCAAGGTCATTCAGGACATCTGCGCCAAGTGCAACTGCAAGATCGATGTGGAAGAGGACGGCCGGGTTTCCATTACGGCGGTCGACCGCGACGACTTGAACCGTGCGGTCAGCATTGTGCGCATGATCGTGGAGGACCCCGAAGTCGGGGCCATCTACAAGGGTCGCGTGACCCGGCTGATGAACTTTGGTGCGTTTGTTGAAATTGCGCCGGGCAAAGAGGGCCTTGTGCACATCTCAAAGCTGGACAGCAAGCGGGTAGAGCGGGTAGAGGATGTGGTTGCCGTGGGCGATGAGCTAATCGTCAAGGTCGTCGAGATCGACCAGCAGGGCCGCATCAACCTTTCGCGCAAGGACGCGCTGGCCGATATGGCAAAGCGTCAGGCTGAGCGTGAGGCTGGCGAATAAAAGAAATTTCTGTAAAATTGTTGCAAAAGCGGTGGGCCGGTGGCCCGCCGCTTTTTTGTCACAGCCGCACCAGCGTACGGTTTACAGCCCTTTATTGCGCGCTGGCCGCCGGGTGCACACAAAACGGGGGGATTGTCTTTTTCACCTGTTCTGCTATAATAAGAACCAGGTTCTACCACAAAATTGATCTGAATGGGAGGTTTTAAAATGGCTGCTAAATTCTATCGCTGCAATCATTGCGGCAATCTCGTGGGGATGATCCACGCGTCCGGCGCACCGATCATCTGCTGCGGCGACCCGATGGAGGCCCTGGAGCCCAATACCACCGAAGCTGCGGGCGAAAAGCACCTGCCGGTCATTCATGTGATGGGCGACCACGTCACCGTTGAAGTTGGCGCAGTGGCACACCCCATGCTGCCCGAGCACTACATTCAGTGGATTTACCTCGAGACAAACAAGGGTGGTCAGCGGCACGAGCTGGCCCCGGGCGGCGAGCCCAAGACCGTGTTTGCACTGGCGGAAGGCGAAAAGGCGGTTGCGGCATATGCATACTGCAACCTGCACGGCCTGTGGAAGACGGACGTCTAACCGACACTTTTCAAAACAACAGCCCGCACCGGCCGGTGCGGGCTGTTGTTTTGAAAAAAGGCCCCGTTGGCAGTGGGGCGATGCTTTGATTTCCCCATGCGGATATGCTATAATAAAGCTTAATTCAGGCGTTTTTCAGAAAATGACAGGCCGCGCGCGGCGCGGTATGGGGGAACGGTATGCGAATCGTCATCAAGGTGGGCACCTCAACGCTGGCACACGGCACCGGGCAGTTAAACCTGCGCCGTATCGAGCAGCTGTGCAAGGTGATAGCAGACATCAAAAACAGCGGCGCAGAGATCATCATGGTCTCCTCCGGTGCGATCGGCATGGGGGTAGGCAAGCTTTCGCTGCCGCAGCGACCGCAGGACGTTCCAGGCAAGCAGGCCGCCTCGGCCGTAGGCCAGTGCGAGCTGATGTATATCTACGACAAAGAGTTTGAGCAGTACCACCATGTGGTGGCACAAATGCTGCTGACCAGCTATGAAATTGAAAACATCCATTGCCGCCAAAACATTGAAAATACGTTGCAGCGGCTGATGGATTACGGGGTGCTGCCGATCGTCAACGAAAATGACACCGTGGCAACCGAAGAGCTGGGCATTGGCGAAAACGACACGCTTTCGGCCATTGTGGCAACGCTGGCGCGGGCCGATCTGCTGGTCATTTTGTCGGACATCGACGGGCTGTACGACAGTGACCCGCACCAGAACCCGGATGCAAAACTGATTCCATGGGTCGAAGCCATCACCCCGGAGATTTTTAAACTGGCAGGGGGCGCCGGCAGTACGCTGGGCACCGGCGGCATGGAGACCAAGCTGCGCGCAGGGCTCGTTGCAAACCGCGCGGGCATCCCCATGGTCATCCTCAACGGCCAGCGGCCGGAACTGCTGTATGATTTGATGGACGGCAAACCGGTGGGCACTCGTTTTGAAGGGAGGAAACCCGAATGAGTTTAGACGCATTGCTGGCACGTGCCGCAAGCGCAAAGCGCAGCATCGCCTATGCCGATACCGCAAGTAAAAATGCGCTGTTACAGGCAATGGCGGTACAGTTGCGCACACAAAAACAGCAAATTTTGCAGGCTAATGCCGCAGACCTTATTGCGGTACAGGGCAAGATCAGCGACGTGATGCAAGACCGTTTGCGCCTCACCGAAGAGCGTATTGAGGGCATGGCGGCGGGGCTGGAAAGTGTCGCGGCCCTGCCGGACCCGGTGGGCAACGTGGCAAAGCAAATTCACCGCCCGAATGGGCTGCTGATCGAAAAGGTCACGGTGCCGATGGGCATTATCGCCATTATTTACGAGTCACGCCCCAACGTGACGGCAGACGCCGCGGCCCTGTGCCTAAAGGCGGGCAGTGTGTGCGTGCTGCGCGGCGGCAAAGAGGCGATTCAAAGCAACAAAGCCATTGTGGCGGCCCTGAAAGCCGGGGCTACCGCCGCGGGGTTTGACCCGGATATCATTTGTCTCGTAGAGGACACGACCCGCGAGAGCGCAAACGAGCTGATGACCGCAGAGGGCAAGGTGGATTTGCTGATCCCGCGCGGTGGGGCGGGGCTGATCCGCGCCTGCGTGGAAAACGCGACGGTGCCCTGCATCGAGACCGGCACCGGTATCTGCCACATTTATGTGGATAAGGCTGCCGACCTTGACATGGCGGTCTCCATTTTGTTCAATGCCAAAACCAGCCGCCCCAGCGTGTGCAACGCCGCCGAGGTTTGCCTTGTGCACCGCGACATTGCAGCCGCCTTTTTGCCGCTTGCGGCCCAAAAGCTGGCCGAAAAGCAGGTAGAGCTGCGGCTGGATGAAACGGCTGCCAAAATTATTTCAGGCAAACCGGCAAATGAACACGATTTTGACACAGAATTTTTAGATTATATCCTTGGGGTAAAAGTAGTTGACGACCTTGCCGGTGCCATTGCGCACATTGCCGCGCATTCTACGCACCACTCCGACGCCATTGTCACCGACGACAAAGCGGCGGCCCAGCAGTTTGTGCGCGAGGTCGATTCGGCGGCAGTTTATGTCAATGCCTCTACCCGGTTTACCGACGGTGGAGAGTTTGGGCAGGGCTGTGAAATGGGCATTTCTACCCAAAAGGTCGGTGCGCGTGGGCCGATGGGCCTCGAGGAGATCACCACCTACAAATACGTTGTCCGGGGCAGTGGGCAGATCCGCTGAGCCGGGCCGGTTTTAAGAGGTATCACAATGGCTTATAAAAGACAAACCAGAGAAGAAAAAGAGCGCATGCACCGCCGCCGCCGCAGGCAGCTTTTGGGCGGTGTGCTCAGCGTGCTGATTGTGCTTGGCGCCATTTCGCTGATCATGGCGGGCGTGCGGGTGACTGCGGGCTTGTTTGATGACACCGCAGAGCGGCAGCAGTACGAAAAACTGCTTGCGCCGGTGGTCATGCTGGACCCTGTGCCGTTTGACAGCCTTGAAACGGCCGACCAGAATATGCTGTTGCAGGCGGCCATCTGGGAAGCCATTTATAATGAAGACATTAGCAAGTATGACCGCGACGAGGGTGGTGCACTGATTTTGCCGGTGGTAGACGTGGACAAAAACGCCGCGCTGTTGCTGGGCAAAAACTATGTGCTCGAGCACCACACCTTTAGCGCCAGCGGCATGGAATTTGTGTATGATGAGGATCGCAAGGGCTATATCATCCCGATCACCGGCACGACCAGCGCCTATACCCCCAAGGTGGTCAAGATCAAAAACGAAGTGCAGCAAAAAATTGTGACAGTGGGTTATGTGGCCCCGCCGACCGGCTTCTCTTTGGACGGCACCCTTTCGACTGAGCAGGGTGCGCCCGCGTTCTATTACGATTATGTGTTTACCCGGCAGGACGACGGGTATTACCTTACCGCGATGAAGACGAGCGATATGAAACCGGCCAGTGAGGCACAGGCGCCGCAAAGTGATACGCAGGCAGAGGCACCTAAAAATGACCAGCTTGCGAAAGAATTGCAACAGCAGGCAGACTCCACTGGCGCGAGCAACAGCGCAGCAGGGGCCCCGGCAGAAACCACTGGTGACTAACAATATAACAATGAAAAACAGAGGGCGGCTACCCTCTGTTTTTTTGTTGCCCCAATTTTACGTTTTGTAATAAACGGGCTATCAATCAACAAAATGTACTGATGCGGTGGGCAAGGTGCGCACAGGGGGCAAACCTGCTTGCTGCGGCTGGGGGAAACCTCGGTAGGGCAGCACCGCTTTCCGCTGCGCCCGCCGGCAGCAACCGGGCAGCTGATTTGAAGCGGTTTTTTGCATAAGGAGCCCAAACCAAAGCGTTTTTTGCAAATGGGGGAACGTGCTTTGCGTAAAACAGCAAGGGAGAAAAAAAGAAAACCCATACACCACCCCCAAATAGAGTGGCATACGAGTTTATGAATAGTATAAAACGTGCCGAAAAAACAAATTCGTTCACAGCAGCCGCTTTTTTAGTGCGATAGAAAGCAACAAAGCACAGATGCCTTTTGCAATGTCCGGCAGAATAAACGGCACAACGCACAGCAGTAAGCTTTCTGCCACCCCGCGGCCGGTGGTTACGATAAACCAGCCGGTGCCCAACGCATAGCACACCGCAAGGCCCAGCAGCATTGCCCCGCCAAGTAACAGTTTGCTGCCCGTGTTTTTGATGGCCAGCGCGGTGCACAGGGCAATGGCAATGTAACCGAAGATGTACCCGCCGGTCGGGCCAAACAGCACCGAGGGCCCGGCGCTGAACTGGGCAAACACCGGCACCCCAAAGGTGCCCAGCAGCAGGTAGACCCCCATGCTGGCAGCCGCCCACAGCGGTGACAACAGGCAGCCGGCAAGGTAGGCGCCAAACACGGCAAGGTTAAACGGCACTGGGCCAATGGGCAGCACGATCTGCGCTAAAATGGCGGTTGCGGCGCAGATGAGCGCAGCGAAAACCATGTTTTTTGTTTTGGTACGGGTAGATTCCATAAAACGCCTCTTTTGTCGTAAAGTTAAAAATCAGCTGGCCGCAGGCTCACTTCGCCGCCCAATAGCAGGCGGGTGGTGCCGTCCGGCAGCGTCACCGGCAGCCGTGCGGCCTCGTCCACCTGCCCGGCAGTTGCAAGGTAGGGCGCACCCACTGCGGGGGTCACGGTGACGTTTCGCCCGGCCAGCAGGCTGGCGGCGCGGTATTCGACCAAAAAATCGGTCTGCCTTGGCAAGCCTTGCAACAGCGGCAAAAATTCGTTTGCAATCGCGGCGGCAATACCCGCCCGGCCCAGCGGCGGCAAAGCAGAAAAGGCTGCCCCGGCCACCCCGTCAAGGCCCGGCCCAAACCCACCCTGCGGCACGGTGAGGTTGATGCCAAAGCCCACGATCAGGTAACTGATGAGCCCACTTTCCAAATCAGTCGCGGCTTCGGTGAGAATACCGGCAATTTTAAGCGGGCCGCAAAACAGGTCGTTCACCCACTTAATTTGCACCCCGGCCCCAAGGCGCACCAGCACACGACGCACCGCCACTGCGGCGGCAGCGGTGACCAGCGTTGCGCTTTCTGCCGTCAGGGTGGGGGTGCACAGCAGGCTGAAATACAGCCCGCTGCCCGGCGGCGAAAAAAAGGCCCGCCCGCGCCGCCCGCGGCCTGCGGTTTGGGTTTCGGCCGCCACTAAAAACGGCCCCTTTTCGCCGCCCAGCGCAAGCTGGCGCGCGCGCTGGTTAGTGGAGGGCAGGCTGGCATGGGCCTCGGCCCCAAAGCCGGGGCCCAGCTGCACGCAAAGCTCTTCGGTGGTCAGCAGATCGCCGCCCTGTTGCAGCAGGTAGCCGCGGCGCGGCACCGATTGCAAATCAAAGCCTTCGGCCCGCAGGTCGTTTGCGGCTTTCCACACCGCGTTGCGCGAAACCCCCAGCTTTTGTGCCAGCGCCCCGCCGCTCTGCCAGCTGCCGGGTGCTTCACGCAGTGCGGTAAGCAGTGCCTGCTTGGTGGATGTCTCTTTCATGCCCGCCCCTTTCTTTGCCGGTGCGCGGTGGGCGCAGCCGTCGCTACGCGTGTGGCACAGGCAGGGTGTGTTAGTTCGAACTGGTATCAGTGTAAAACAAACAGCGGCTATTGTCAACCTGAATTATTTTCAGGTTGACAATAGCCGCTGCGAGCAAACGATCGTTTGGTGCTACAGGGTAAACTTATTCCGGTATTTTAAACAGCCGGTGCGCGTTGCGGGAGGCAAGGGCAATCAGCTCTTCGGCTGTGGTGCCGCGCACTTCGGCAAGCTTGTTGGCCACATGCAGAATATTGGCCGAGGTGTTGCGCTCTTTGCGCACCGGGTTCGGCGTCATGTAGGGCGAATCGGTCTCCAGCAAAAACAGTTCATCCGGCACGGCGGCAACGGCCTCCAGTGTGTGGTGGGCGTTTTTGTAGGTCGTGGCGCCGCCAAAGCCAAAGTAAAGGCCCTGCTCTGCCAGCCACGCGACATCCTGTGCGCTGCCCGAATAGCAGTGCAAAATACCCTTGGGCCGGTACTCTTTCAAAATGGGGTAAGTGTCACCGTGTGCCTCACGGTCATGCATCAAAATGGGCAGGTCCAATTCGCGCGCAAGCTCCAGCTCGGCACGAAACAGTGCAATCTGCTCGTCGCGGGGGATGGGGTAAAAGTGATCCAGCCCGCATTCGCCCACGGCAACCACCTTCGGGTCGTCGTAATAGGGGCGAATGGCGGCCATCTCCGCACGCCAGTCACCGTGAAATTTTGTCGTGGTGGTGGCGTTCATCTCCGGCAGCAGGCTTTGCGGGTGAATGCCCAGCGCCACATACATGTACGGGTAGCGGTGGCCAAGGTCCAGCGAAATCATGCAGCTGTCAAAGTCGATGCCGCACTCGATCACGGTGCCAACGCCGTTTTGCGGCAGCGCCGCAACCACGGCTTCGCGGTCAGCGTCAAAGCCTTTGTCGTTATAGTGGGCATGGGTGTCAAAAATAGGTGTCATTGCTTGTTCTCCTTTTTATAGTTGACTAATGCAATGCCGGCGCACACCAGCACCAGCGCACCCAAAATGCGCAGTTGCAGTGTGTCTTCGCCCAGCAGCAATACCGATAAGATGGTGCCGAACAGCGGGATGAGAAAATTGAATACCGCGACGCGCCCGGCGGGGTTATATTTCAGCAGGGTCGTCCACAGCGAAAAGGCGACGGCGGACAGCAAAATTAAATAACAAAGCAGCGCAATCCCCTGTGCGGAGACGACGGCCAGCCGCCCGCCCAGCAAGGCCCCGGCGGCGGCCAGTGCCGCACCGCCCAAAAACAGGGCCCAGCCGGTGAGAAGCAGCGGGGGAATAGATTGTGCAAACCGGCGCGATAGCAGAGCCCCACCGGCAGAGGCGAGGGCCGAGAGCAGCATAAAGCCCTCACCGGTCAAATGAAAAGCAAATGCCGCGCCGCCTGCCGCCCAAAACACGCCCAAAAACCCAATCACGCTGCCAGCAAGGCCCTTTGCGGTGATCTGCTCCCCGCGCGAAAAAACGGGGGCAGCCAGCACCACAAAAAAAGCGGTCGTCGAGGTGAGGATGCTGCCCAGTGTGCCGGTGGTGTTGGAAAGGCCGATGTAAAAAAACAGGTATTGCGCCACGGTTTGTACCAACGCGGTCAGCAAAACGGGCAAAACGGCGCTGCGTGCCGGCAGCAGCGGGCGCTTTGCCTGCAAGCTGCCCAGCACCAGCACCAAAAGGCCCGCAAAGCCAAAACGCAACCCGGCAAATAGCAGCTTTGCCGGTGCGCCGGTGGCAGCGGTAAACCCAAAGGCGGCATACCCCAGTTTGACAAACGGAAAAGCGCTGCCCCACAGCAGGGTGCAAAGCACTGCGGTGGCAGGCATTGAAAAACGGCCGGTGAACCAGCGCCGCACGGATTGGTTTTCCACAATAATTCTCCTTTGGTTCAAAAAAAGTTGCCCTTAAAAGCAGGGCAACTTTTGAACAGTTAATCCGTGCGGTTTAATGGATGCGGCTGCCGGGCAGCACGTCATCGTTAAAGAAGAACACCGCCGCGCCGCCATCTGCGGTATCGGCAGCAAGGATCATGCCCTCCGACAGATATTTGCCGCTCATCATCGGGCGGGGGGCAAGGTTTGCCACAATGCCCACCTGCTTGCCGATCAAATGCTCGGGCTCGTACCATTTGGCAATGCCGGATAGAATGGTGCGCTCGCGCTCACCGTCAAACACGGTCAATTTCAGCAGTTTGCGGCTCTCTTTCATCTTTTCGCAGGCGGTCACCTTGGCCACCCGCATTTCCACTTTGCTAAAGGTGTCGTAATCCACTTCCGCTTCGTGCTCAATGGCCGCATTTTCCTCTGCGGGGGCAGCCGGGGCCGGGGCGGCTTCTGCCGCTTTCAGTGCGGCGTCGTGTGCGGCCTTTTGTGCGGCAAGCTCTGCCAGCTCTTTTTCGGCATCGATGCGCGGGAACAGCGCTTCGCCGCCGGGCACCACACACCCTGCGGGCAGGGCACCAAAGGCGCCAAGGCTGTCAAAGCTGCGCAGCTCTGCCGGTACGCCGATCTGGTCGGCGATCTTCGGCCCGGTAGAGGGCAAAAACGGGGTGATCAGCACCGCGACATAGCGCAGCGTCTCGCACAGGGTGTACAATACAGCCCCAAGGCGGTCACGCTGGGTTTCGTCTTTTGCAAGGGCCCAGGGTGCCGTCTCGTCGATGTATTTGTTGGCGCGTTGCACCACTTTAAAAATTTCCATCAGGGCCTGCGGCAACAGCAGTTCGTCCATACAGGCGGTCACTTTGCCGGGCAGCGCTTCGCACAGGGAGGCAAGCTCGTCATCCAGCGCATCGCCGCGCCGCTGTGCGGGCAGGGCACCGTCAAAGTACTTTTTCACCATGGCGGCGGTGCGCGACAGCAGGTTGCCAAGGTCGTTGGCAAGGTCGGTGTTGATGCGGCTGATCAGCGACTCGTTGGTAAACACGCCGTCGTTGCCAAACGGAATCTCACGCAGCAAAAAGTAGCGAATAGCGTCCACGCCGTACCGCCCGCACAAAATGCCGGGGTCGACAATGTTGCCCTTCGACTTGCTCATTTTGCCGCCGTCGATCAGCACCCAGCCGTGGCCAAACACCTTTTTGGGCAGCGGCAGATCCAGCGCCATCAGCATCGCGGGCCAGATGATGGTGTGAAACCGCAAAATCTCTTTGCCCACCATGTGAATGTCCGCAGGCCAATAGTGGTCGTAATCGTCGTAGCGGGTGTTGCCGTAGCCCAGTGCGGTAATATAGTTCGAAAGCGCGTCGATCCACACATAAATAGTGTGGCTGGGGTCAAAGGTCACAGGGATGCCCCATTTGACGCTGGTGCGCGACACACAGGTATCCTGCAAGCCCTGGCCGATGAACGCGATCATCTCGTTTTTGCGCGAAGCGGGCTGGATGAAATCAGGGTGATCCTCATAGTATTGCAGCAACCGGTCCGAATAGTTGCTGATGCGGAAGAAATAGGCCTCTTCCTCCGCGTCGTATACCTCTCGCCCACAATCGGGGCATTTGCCGTCCACCAGCTGGCTGTCGGTCCAAAAGCTCTCGCACGGCTTGCAGTAATGCCCTTTGTAGACACCCTTGTAGATGTCGCCTTTTTCGTACAGCTTTTGAAAAATCTTCTGCACCGATTCGACATGGTAGTCGTCGGTCGTGCGCACAAAGCGGTCATAGCTGATGTCCATCAGCTTCCACAGGTCTTTAATCGTCGCCACGATCTCATCCACATACTGTTTTGGGGTGACGCCGCGGGCTTCGGCCTTATCCTGTATTTTCTGGCCGTGCTCGTCGGTGCCGGTCAAAAACATCACGTCATAGCCGCAAAGGCGTTTGTACCGCGCCAGCGCATCACAGGCCACGGTGGTATAGCTGTGGCCAATGTGCAGTTTATCCGACGGGTAATAAATAGGTGTGGTAATGTAAAACGTTTTTTTCTCTTGCATGGTTGTTCCCCCTGTCTCGTTGGGCCATGCCCGGCCCGGCTTTGTTCGGTTTGCTGGTTATCGCCGCCCGCGCATTCGCTCGCGCAGGTGCAGTGCTGCTTCCACCGCCGCATTCACCCCCGCGTTATAAATCACACGAAACTCGCCGGCGGTCGTGACGATCTCACCGGTAAAGTTTTGTTTAAAGCCCAGCACGTTGTACAGCGCTTCGCTGTCCTCCGGCCGGGTGGCGACCCCCTGCATGTCGTAAATGCGGCAGCCGGTCGAAAGCGCCCATTTCATCATTTCCCATTGCAGCAGGTAGGTTGCCCGCAGGCGGCGCAGCTCGTGGTCGTCACTGGAGCAGCCGTACACATGGGCTGTTTTGCCCGCATAGTTCACCGCAAGGCCGCCGCAGATCGGCTCGCCCGACGGCGCGTAGCACATGTACAGCCGTGCCGCGGCGGGGAAAGCGGCCAAAAACCCGGCAAGGTATTCTTTGGGGCGGATGGAAAAGCCCTGCCGCTCGCCGGTTTCAGAATAGACCTTGTAAAAATCGTCCAGGCACTCGGTGCCATAGCGGCACACGACGCCGTGCTTTTCCGGGTAGCGGATGTAATAGCGGGTCTCGCGCACAAATTTGGCCAGCAATCCGTCCTCTGTCAGGCCCTCAAGGTAGGGCAGCATGTAGTTGTGCCGCGGCTGAATGGTGTCGTGAAACGCGGCGTCGGGGGTAAACTCACAACCCAGCGCCCGAAACACCTCAATATGGGCTTCGTCCCCCTCTATAATGTAGGGGTCCATTTTTAAAATGTGCCCGTGGTGCTGTTTTGCCACCTGTTTGGCACCGGCCAGCAGCGCCGCCAGCGTTTCACTGTCGTCATAGCTGCACACCGGGCCGCGCGGCGCATATAACAAAGCGCCGGGGCCCATCGGCATGATCAAAATACTCATGCTGCCGATAATCTGGCCCGCAGGGCCCCGCTGTACCACGATCTCGTGTTTCCAGTTCGGTTTTACCTTTGCCCAGGCCGGGCTTTGCATAAAGCTGCCCGACGGGTGGTGTGCGACAAAAGCCTCGGCTTCGCCGTACTGCTCCGGTTTTAAAATTTCCAACGTTTGTGTCCCCTTTGGTCTGCGCCGCAGCGGCCGGCGCGTAATTGGCAAAAGCACCGCCGTGGGCAAGTGTTACATGGCACACGGCGGCATACCTATATACTTTAACAGTATAGCACACCGCCGGTTGTTTTACCACCCGCAGCGGGGTATAATTAAGGCAGCAATGTTTCGGTTTTAGGTGAAATAAAGTAATTTTAAAAACAGGGGGCGCGCAAATTGATCACGGTCACCGATACGGTTTTTCAGTTGGATACCCGTACCACCAGTTACCTTGTGCGGGCAGAGGGCGGGCTGTTGCAGCAGCTCTATTACGGCCCCAAAATCAAGGTGTGCGACACCGGCCCGCTGCTCACTAAAAACGCGGCGGGATATGGCAGCGAAGTCGTTTACCGGCCCGAAACCGCGCCGCTGTCGCTCGACAGCCTGCCGCTGGATCTTTCGCCCCAAAACAAGGGTGATTTTCGGCGCATGTCGCTGATCGCCGCGCAGCCCGCGGGCACGACTGCCGATTTTGCATATACCGGTTTTGAAATTTTAAACGAGACCCCGGTGCTAGATGGCTTGCCCTCGCCCCATGCGGCAGACGGCACCTTGGCGCTTCACCTTGCCACCGCCACCGGCTTGCAGGTGACCCTGTTTTACACGGTGTACGAGCAGGCGGACGTGATCGCCCGCACGATGCGGGTGCACAACGGGACAAAAGAGACCGTGCGGTTGCAGCGGGCAGACAGTTTTCAGCTGGATCTGCCGGGCTGCGCTTACACGCTGCATACACTGACCGGCGCATGGGCGCGCGAGCGGCAGGTGACGGCACACCGCCTTGCACCGGGGGCCGTTTGCTTTGGCAGCCGCAGCGGGGTGTCGTCCAGCCGCGCGAACCCGTTTTTCTTTTTAAAAGAGGACGGTGCCACCGAGTTTGCGGGCCGGGTGTACGGGTTTAATCTGGTCTATTCCGGCAGTTTTGAGGGCGTGGCGGAGGTTTCGACACTGGGGGAGACGCGGGTGCAGGCCGGGGTGCAAAGCGACGGTTTTTGCTGGCCGCTGGCGCCGGGCCAGCAGTTTGACGCGCCGTGGGCGGTGATGACCTGCTCGGACAACGGGGCAAACGGCATGAGCGACAACATGCACCGGTTTGTCAAACAACACATTTTGCCGCCCGCGTTTGCCACCCGCCCGCGCCCGGTGCTGCTGAACAACTGGGAGGCCACTTATTTTGATTTTAACGAGCGCCGGCTGCTGAAACTGGCGCGTGAGGCCGCGGCGCTGGGTGTCGAGCTGTTTGTGCTGGACGACGGCTGGTTTGGTGCGCGCAACAGCGACAAAGCGGGCCTTGGAGACTACGCGGTCAACACCAAAAAGCTGCCGCAGGGCCTTGCGGGCCTTGCCCAAAAAGTCAATGCGCTGGGCATGCAGTTTGGCCTTTGGATGGAGCCGGAGATGGTCAGTGAGGACTCTGACCTCTACCGTGCCCACCCGGATTGGGCCGTCACCACACCGGGGGTGCAACCCTCCCGCGGGCGCAACCAGCTGGTGCTGGATTTGTGCCGGGGTGAAGTGCGCAACTTTATCGTGCAGCAGGTTGTGACGACGATACAAAGCGCGCCGATACGCTATGTCAAATGGGATATGAACCGCCCGCTGACCGATTTGTATTCGCCGGCGCTGGACGAGCAGGGCCGGTTTTCGCACCGCTATGTGCAGGGGCTGTACGACGTGCTTGCCCGCGTGACGGCGGCTTGCCCCGACGTGCTGTTTGAAAGCTGTGCGTCCGGCGGCAACCGGTTTGACCTTGGCATGCTGTGCTATATGCCGCAAATTTGGGCAAGTGACGACACCGATGCCTATGAGCGGCAGAAGATCCAGACCGGCACCAGCTACGGCTACCCGCAGTGCGTGGTGGGGGCGCATGTTTCGGCAAGCCCCAACCACCAAACGGCCCGCCAGTCGCCGCTGGAGGCGCGGTTTGACGTTGCGGCCTTTGGCCTTTTGGGGTACGAGCTGGACCTTGCGGTGGCATCCCCGGTAGAAAAAAAGATGATGGCGGCGCAGATCAGCTGGTATAAGGCCCACCGCGACGTGTTGCAGCAGGGGCGTTTTTACCGGCTGCAAAGCCCGTTTGAAGCGGATGGCAGCCGCGGCACCGAAACGCGCGAGACCCGCTGGATGGTGGTGAACGAGGACCGCACCGAGGCGGTGGCTGGTGAGTTTCAGGGGCTGGTGGTGCCAAACAGTGCCCGCAGGCCGCTGCGGCTTGCCGGGCTTAGCCCCCAGCGCATGTATACCGTGACGGTGCGCCCCGAGCGCATTGCCATTAAAACCTTTGGCAGCCTGCTGAACCAGATCTTGCCCGTGCATGTGAACACCGACGGCTACCTGATGCACGCCGTGGGCGATTTAAAAGCACTGGACTGTGAAGCGGAGAGCTATACCGCGTGGGGCGATTTGCTGATGCGGGCGGGCATTCGCTTAAAACAGGCGTTTACCGGCACCGGTTACAACGAAAATGTGCGCCCCATGCCGGATTTTGCGGCCCGGCTGTACGAAATAAAAGCGGGAAAAGCCGCGCTGCCGGAAGAAAAAGAGAGAAAAGACGAGCTTGATGTTTAAAAACTGTAAAATACGGCAAAATTGGCTTTTTTTATTGACAAAACAGCCTAAAATAGGCTAAACTAAAGATACAGCAAAACAGCGCAGTAAAACCTGCGCTTTTTTTGCGGCCCGAGACAAATTTTACAAAAAAGGAGAGTGAAACCCTCGTGGAAGGAGACCCTAACCCCCGAAGTAACATGAATATGCCGGGCAGCCGGGCCCGCCGGCGAGTGGTTTTGCACTCGCGTCGTGCCTGACCCCGCCCGGGAAAGCAGGTGACGCATGATTGATATTTACATGACCAACCCCGTCAACGGCGCATTGGCAGAGCAGGAGAAGATTCTGCCGGGCTGCTGGGTGCACCTTTGCGCGCCGACGGAAGAAGAAATTGGGCGGGTCTCATCCTGCCTGTCGATCGAGCGCGACTTTTTAGTTGCCGCATTGGACGAAGAGGAACGCAGCCGACTGGAAGTTGAGGACGGCCACACCCTGATTTTGGTGGATACCCCGACAGTGGAAACGCAGGGGCCCAACTTTGTGTACAACACGTTGCCGTTTGGCATTATTTTAACTGCCGACAATATTGTGACGGTTTGCCTGAAAGAGGTGGCACTGCCCCGCGCCTTTACCGAGGGGCTGGTGCGCGGGCTGAACACCCGCAAAAAAAACCGTATGACGCTGCAATTTTTGTACCGCAACGCCACACTGTTTTTGTTTTATCTGCGCCAGGTGGACAAAAGCAGCACCCGGGTCGAAAACGAGCTGCACATCAGCATGAAAAACAAAGAGCTGATTCAGATGCTGGGGCTGGAAAAAAGTTTGGTGTATTTTTCTACCGCGCTGAAAAGCAATGAGATCGTGCTGGAAAAAATGCTGCGGCTGGAGTTTGTGCGGGATTACCCGGAGGACACCGAGCTGCTGGAAGACGTGATCATTGAAAACAAGCAGGCCATTGAGATGAGTAACATCTACCGCGACATTTTAAGCGGCACGATGGACGCGTTTGCCTCGGTCATCTCCAACAACCTGAACATCGTGATGAAACTGCTCGCGGTCATCACGATTGCGCTGACTATCCCGACCATTGTGTTCGGCCTTTGGGGCATGAACGTGCCGGTACCGTTTGCGCAAAACCCGCTTGGTTTTTTGTATATCATGGCAATCGCCCTGGCGCTGACACTGGGCGCAATTTGGGTCATGATGCGCAAAAAATGGATTTAAAAAACAACAGTAAAAAGTGCTTTGAGAATAGCCCCTGCGGGGCTGGTCTCAAAGCACTTTTTTATTTTGTCTGATATATTTTAACGGGTGGAACGCGCGGGCAAAAGGAAACCCTGTAAAAACACGGCCGAGGCCCAAAGTACGGGGGGCCTGCTGTAGGTAACCGCCGTTTGCCAGTGCGGTGGCAAACGGCAAATTGTTTTTTAAGAAAGAAAGATAGGCTCGGTTTTCAAGTCGCAGTAATACCGCCCTTCGGTGGCGGTGAACTTTAAAATGCAGTAATTGGGGTCATTGCTGCCGCGGCGGTAAAACAGGAAATTTTTAGGGCTCCACAGGTCTTTTTTTAGTTCCGGGTCCCGCAAAACTTCCATGTGGCCGGACAACATGACCGACTCGTACCGAAACAGCCCTTTGCGAAAGAAATATAGGCTGACCCTTGGCCCCTGCTGGTACTGGGCCGCAGGCAAGGCATTGGCATTGATAGAAAAATAAAATTCTGAAACGCCATGCCGCCCGCAGGGGCGCAGTGGTGCGCGCTGGCTTACTGGTGTAGATTGGTCCGTAGGGGCGATAAACGCCACCGGCTGGTGCCGCATAAATGTTTCAAGTTGTTGCGGTGTCAGCATTTTAAAAACCTCTCTTTCATCACAGCAAGATTTCATCTTGGCAAAGCTGCCACGGGGGACAGGTGAAAAACTCCGCCGTGGAGAAATCGCAAAAGGAAGCTTTTGGTGCGGTTTAGGATGTCAATCAATGCTGCCGGTGTCAGCAAGTTCTAAAAACACGTCGACCCATTCAGGGTCAAACTGTTTACCGGCATTGTTGCGGATCTCCTCAATACAATCCTCATAGGGGACCGGACGCCGGTAAGGCCGGCAGCACCGCATGGCATCGTAGGTGTCGGCAATGGAGATGATGCGCGAACCAAGCGGAATATCATACCCGGCAAGCCCCGATGGATACCCTTTGCCGTCAAACCGCTCGTGGTGGTGCAAAATCGTCGGGATTAGGCGCTCGCCGGGGTCGAGGCTTTTTAAAATATCAGCGGCAATACGGCTGTGGTTTTTGACTAACTCGTACTCTTCATTTGTCAGTTTACCGCGTTTGTTGATGATCGCATCCGGAATGCCAACTTTGCCGATGTCGTGCAGCTTTGCCGCCCACTGAATGTCAAGATAGGTGCCGGTGATGCCATACCGGTGCTCGTATAGTTTTGAGGCAATTTCCGCCACCCGTTTTGAATGGCCGTTGGTGTATTCGTCCCGCGCTTCCAGCACATTGGTCAACGCTTCCATCGACGTCATCAGCAGCTGGTGATATTGCAGACGCATGTTTTCAAGCTCAATTTCCTGTGCGCGCGCCGAGGTCGCCTGCAGCTCTGCCACCCGGCGCTTTTCAGTCACATCGCGGGTAATTACCGCCATGCCCAGCATCGTCTTCTCTGCATCGTAAATACCGGTATAAGTATTTTCGTATGTTTTTTTGTTCACTTGATCGGTTACCATGCGGTTGTATGTTTTATCTGGGTGGGTTCGCAAAAATTCAACGGCGCGCATGACCTTCTCGTGCGAAGCCGGTGCATGGCAACCCAGTAAGTTGTGCTGCAAAATGCTTTCTTTTTTTAAGTTGCGAATCTGCTCGGCGGCCGGGTTGACAAAGAGAATTTTACCCTCGGCGTCGGTGACAATAACACCTTCCAGCAGTTGCTCCAGCAGCAGGCGATACAGGTCGCCCGAAAATAGATCGTCCATAAAGGGGAACCCTCCTTTAAGAGACCGTGGCAAGAAACCGTGTCGTGTAGAAAAACAGTGTCTTTAGTACCTAGTGAAAATAAAACCTATTTGACACATAATACCACATTTGGCCCTTTGGCACAATAGAAACGTGAGAAAGCTGGCAAAAAGTTCACCGTGCGTGCAGCCGTGGAAGCTATGCTTGCGGGGGGTCCTGCTCCAGCGCAGTAGCAAACACATCAGCGATTATGGGGTCTAATTGGCTGCCGGAGACCCGGCGCAGCTCTGCCACTGCCGCCTGCTTTGCAAGCTTTGGGCCGTGTCTGCCGTTTGTGATCTCGTCGTACACATCGGCAACCGACAAAATGCGCGAAAACAGCGGGATCTTGCCGCCCACAAGACCGCCGGGGTAACCGGCGCCGTCCCAGCGCTCATGGTGGCACAACACCTCATTTGCAAGGTAAGAAAGCTCGGGCGAGGCAGTGATGATATGATACCCGGCTTCCGCATGACGTTTCATGTCGTCATATTCTTCAGCCGCCAAGGGGCCGTCTTTGCTCAATATCGCATCGTCCACTGAAATTTTGCCAATGTCATGTATTTTGCCAAGCAGTGCAAGGTCGTCCAATTTAGAGGACGGCAACTCCAGCAGCCGGCCGATGCGTCGGCACAGTGAAGAGACCCGGTTGGAATGTGCTTCCTCCTCCGGGCTCTTTTCGTGCAGCACGCGCAGAATCGTCTGTACCGCGGCACTTTTCATACTGCGGCTTTCCAGCAGTTTTGTGCGGTACATAGCATCATCTGCGCGGCGCAGCACATCCATAATGTCCTCGCCGACTTGTGTTTTGCTGGCGGTGCCCAGTGAAATGGATAATGTAATATTGCTGATGTAGGTAGCGGCACATTTTTCGTGGATGCGCTGCGCAATGGCCTGCGCGGTTTTTTCATCGGTTTCCGGCAGTAAAATGCCATATTCATCGCCGCCCCAGCGCGCGGCAATATCGCTTTGCCGGCAGCTTTCACGGATGATCTGTGCCGTGGTGGTCAGCAAAAGATCTCCTGCCAAATGGCCAAACGCATCATTTGTCAGTTTTAGGCCATTCACATCGCCAATAATGATCGAAAGCGGGTAAAGCTGATGTTCATCCAGCCGGTGCAACTCCTCTTCAAAAAAGCGGCGATTATACAGGCCGGTCAGTTTATCGTGGTAGGTGAGAAAACGGATTTCCTGCGCATCCCGGTTTTTTTGGGTGACATCTTTAAAAATAAAGAGATATCCCAAAACATCCTGTTCGGCAGAGCAGATGGCCGAAGCATTGATGTCAAGGTCAATAGTGGTGCTGCCCTGGCGGGGGTAATGCAGGTTTTCAGCATAGATACCGCGCTTTTCTATTTGTGGTGTTAGCGGGGTTTGCAGGGTAACGGGGTGGTTGCCTGTGCTGGACACAAAATGATAAACTTCGCTTACAGGCAGGCCCAGCGGGGCAACACCGGCCGGGGCCAGGGCCAGCGCAGGCTGGTTTGCAAAGCGGATACGCCCATCCGGGTAAGTTGCAACCACGCCGTCATGAATGGAAAACAAAGTGGTTTCAAACCATTGCTTTTCTTGTTGCAGTGAGGTTTCTGCCCGGCGGCGCAGCAGCAGTTGCAACCCGCTTTTGGCAAACAATTGCAGTTGCAGCCGGTCATTGTCGTCAAACGGGGTGGCCTTATTGCACAGGCAGATCACTGCAATGGGGGTGTCTTGGTCGCGTATGGGCAATATCAGCACATTTTTCATGCTGCCATTTGGGTCAAAACACAGGTTTTGTTCGTGCAGATGCAGGGTGTCGTTAAAAAATTTCCCTTGCTCACCGGCCAGTATTTGCAGCAACAGCGGGTTTTGCCGGTAGGCTTCCGGCGGGCAGTTGCATGCGCCCTGTTCGGTTTTGCAGGCGGCAAGAGAAAGCTTTTCGCCGGTTTCATCCGCAAAAAACACATAACCCGCAGGGCAGCCCAGCAACTTTAAAGCCTGTTCTAAAAGAACATTTAACAATTCAGGTTCGCTTTTGGCGCGATAAGCGGACACTGTTTGTAACGCCTCGTATCGCAAAATAGTGTTTTGCTGTAACAAAGTGGTCTGCTTTTGGGCGGTAATATCCCGTGCGGTGGAATAGATCATATTGTTAAGCGGTGGGGCAGACTGCCATTCAATATATTGATAGCTGCCGTCTTTGCAGCGGTAGCGGTTGATGAAACCGCTGACCCGGCCGTTGTTTTTGAGCGCTTGTGCGGCCTTTATGGTCTCTTCTTGGTCGTCCGGGTGTACAAACTCTAAAAACGGGTGGCCGACCAGTTCAGTCGTTTCATACCCCAATGTCCGCTCAAAAGCAGGATTGACCTGCAAAAAATACCCGTCAAGGTCGGTGCTACACATCATGTCGGCATTGATCTCAAAAAAGACATCCAGCTCACTTTGCAGGGCATCGCGGCGGGTCTCCACAAAAAAACGTGTGATGGCGAGCGAAAAGAAAATCAGCACTTCAACAATGGACTGCGCGATAGTGTAGGTGTCTTTGGCAAAAAAAAGCGGGATCAAAAGCGAGACCAGCAAAATAAGGGCAGCGTAAACAAGGCCGCGTTTTCGGTAAAAAACGACCGCTAAAACAACGGGGAAGATCAGCAAAATAGAGGCAATGTGATAAGCGCTTTCCCTGCGGAACAAAAAACAGAGCAACAGGGTGATAGCGGTGGCAAGACCAAATACAATGTGCTTTTTCATAGGCATTCCTTTTGTTGTGACTGCCGGTAGTTTGGCAGCCGGGTAAAAAATACACACAGGCCATGTTGGGGCAAAACCCTAAAACATGGCCGTCAAAAGAAAGATGAAACAAGTAGCAATACCAATTAAAACCATTTATCCTTATTATATAGGGTTTGCCTTACCGATTCAATGAAGAATGGTAAAAAACAACAAAAAACACCAGAGACAGACGAAGTTCGACGGCTAAAAAGCAAGCAGGGCAAGCCGCCACTTGACAAGGTGAGAGAAAACACTATAATAGTTTCTATATAAACAGTTTCTAAATGAACTTTTTAGGAGGGCGGGCCTTTGCTGAACAATACAGAAATACTGCAAAATGTACAACAGGTCATGCAACTGTTTGAGCACAGCGCAAACAGCCTTGCACAAAAGCATGGCCTTTTGCCGGTGGAAATGAAAGTGCTGATATTTTTGATCAACAACCCAGGCAAGGACACCGCAACCGATATTGTGGAGCTGCGCATGCTGCCCAAGGCAAATGTCTCGAAGGCGGTGGAAGGACTGATACAAAAAAAACTGTTGCTGCGCCGGCCAGACACTGCCGACCGGCGGCGGGTACACCTTATACTGACCCCCGCAGGGGCAGCGATGACTGCGGATGTAAAGGCGGCATGGGACAGCTTTACCGGTGATTTGTTTGCAGGTTTTACGCAGCGCCAGTTGGACCAATATGCCGCCCTGAATGCCCGCATTGTAGAAAACGCACACAGCGCACTAGAAAGGAAGTAGCATCCCATGCAGCAAAGCAACCAATTTCTTGGCACCGACCCCATCCCCCGCCTGCTGCGCAGGCTGGCTGTGCCCACTGTTACGGCGCAGCTCATCAATATGCTGTACAATATCGTAGACCGCATTTATATTGGCCATATGTCAGTGAATGGCGCCCTGGCCCTGACAGGGGTGGGTGTGTGCATGCCGGTCATCATGATCGTTGCCGCTTTTGCGTCGCTGGTCGCATCCGGCGGGGCACCCCGTGCGTCCATCGCCATGGGGCGCGGCGACAATGAAGAAGCCCAAAAAATACTGGGCAGTTGCTTTTTGTTTCAGGTGCTTCTTTCGTTGTTGCTCAGCGCGGCGCTGCTGCTTTGGGGCAGGCCGGTTTTACTGGCGTTTGGTGCAAGTGAAAACACCATCATGTACGCGACCGATTACCTTGGCATCTATGCCCTTGGCACGCTGTTTGTGCAGCTGACGCTGGGCATGAACGCGTTTATCACTGCGCAGGGGTTTACGAAAGTCAGCATGGCCTCGGTGATGATCGGTGCGGTGTGCAACATTGTGCTGGACCCCATTTTTATCTATGCGCTTGGCATGGGGGTGCGCGGTGCCGCACTGGCCACCATCTTGTCGCAGGCGGTCTCCTGCTGCTGGGTGCTGTTGTTTTTGACCGGCAAAAAAACACTGCTGCGGCTGCAGCGCCGCAATTTGCGGCTTTCGCCGCGCATTCTGCTGCCCTGCCTTGCGCTGGGGCTGGCGCCGTTTATCATGGGGGCAAGCGAAAGCGTGATCGCCGTTTGCTACAACTCTTCGCTGCTGGCGGCAGGCGGTGACATTGCGGTGGGTGCAATGACCATTCTCACCAGCGTCATGCAGTTTGCCCTGCTGCCGCTGCAGGGGCTGGGGCAGGGCGCGCAGCCGATTGCAAGCTACAATTATGGGGCTAAAAACCCGCAGCGGGTGCGCGCGACCTTTTGGCTGCTGCTGAAAGTCAGCCTGCTGTATTCGGCGCTGTTTTGGGCCTTGCTGATGTTGGCACCGCAGGTGTTTGTGGGCATGTTTACCGCCGATGCGGCCCTGGCCGCCTTTACCATCAGCGCCATGCGGGTGTATTTTGCGGTACTGTTGATCTTTGGGTTACAGGTCGCCTGCCAGATGACCTTTATCGCCATCGGCAGCGCAAAGGCCTCGATCGTTGTGGCGGTCATGCGCAAGTTCGTTTTGCTGATCCCGCTGATCTACCTGTTGCCGCGGCTGTTTAGCACTGCCCCCACAACGGCAATTTATGCCGCAGAGCCGGTGGCCGACCTGCTGGCCGTCACCTTTACCGCCGTGTTGTTTGGTATTCAGTTTAAAAAGAGCATGAAAAAGCTGGAAAGCGAACAGCAGGCACCGGCAGCACAGTGACACGGCAATGCACGCGGGTATTGCGCGCACCGGCGTAACTTGCAGCTTGAAAAACTGTATCACAAAATGGTTTTGCATCCCCGTTTGCTTTGCGTTACACTGGGTACCGGCGCATCCTATAAAAAACAGGCGCCATACGGGCAAAGCGAAAGGGTGGTGCCGGATGAAGATAGAGGACATCAAGGTGGGCAAGGTATGTGTACCGCTAAAGACCCCATTTAAAACTGCACTGCGCACGGTGGAGGCGGTAGAGGACACACTGGTTTGCATTACCGCTTTTGGCGGGCTGGTCGGCTGGGGCGAAGCCCCGCCCACCGCCGCCATCACCGGCGAGACGAACGCGTCGATCAAAGCGGCGATCTTGGGCCATATCCGCCCCGCCCTTTTAGGCAAAGATTTGGACTCGTTTGAAGAGGTGCAAACAGCATTGCACGGCGCGATTGTGGGCAATACCTCGGCCAAAGCCGCCGTGGATATGGCACTTTATGATCTGTTTGCCCAAAGCTGCAACCAGCCGCTGTACCGGCTGCTGGGCGGTGCGCGCAGCGAGCTTGCGACCGATTTGACGATTTCGCTGAACGAGCCGCAGCAAATGGTACAGGACAGCCTTGCCGCCGTGCAGGCGGGGTACCGCATTTTAAAAGTAAAGGTGGGCAAGGGCGGCGACGACGTGCAGCGCATTCGCGCCGTACGGCAGGCCGTTGGGGATACTGTGCGATTGCGGGTGGATGCCAATCAGGGCTGGCAGGCAAAGCAGGCCGTGCGCCTGATCCGGCAGATGGAAGACGAGGGGCTGAACATTGATTTAGTAGAGCAGCCGGTGCCCGCCCACGATTTGCAGGGCCTCGCCGAGGTCACCTGGCAGGTGGACACCCCTATTTTGGCTGATGAAAGCGTTTTTTCGGCGCAAAACGCGCTGGAAGTGTTGCAGCGCCACGCGGCGGATTATCTCAATATTAAGCTGATGAAGACCGGCGGTATTGCAAAGGCCTTGCAAATTTGCACGCTGGCAGAGTTATACGGCGTGCAGTGCATGGTGGGCTGCATGCTGGAAAGCCGGCTTTCCGTCAGCGCTGCCGCCCACTTGGCGGCGGCGCGTCAGGTCGTGACGATGGTGGACCTGGACGGGCCGGGGCTTTGTGCAGCCGACCCGTTTACCGGCGGCCCCGTGTTTGACGGGCCGCGTATTTTACTTGGCGATGCCCCCGGCATTGGGGTGAAAGCAGAAAACAGTTGGATAGAGGAGGAAGCACAATGACACAGTTTAAACTGCGCAGGGCGGCAGAGGGCGACCTTGCGGCATGCGGGCAGATGGCGGATGGCAGCACCATAGAGCAGCACTATTTTTCGCAGCCCGGCGCGTTTCAGCGCTCGGTGGATGCGGCATTTGCCGCGGGGCTGCTGCACGTGGCGGTGGATGAAGCCGATACGCCGGTGGGCCTGATGAAAATTTTGCCGTCGGGCTTTTGCAATTTGTACCCCTACCTGTCCCTGCTCAGCGTGGCACCGGCATGGCGCAAACAGGGGGTCGGCAGCTTTTTGCTGGCCCAGTTTGAAGAACTGGCGCGGGGGCAGGGCGCAAAAAAGGTCACGTTGATGGTCAGTGACTTTAACTTGCAGGCAAAAGCGCTGTACGAGCGCAAAGGGTATTCTGCGCTGGGGCTGATCGAAAACGCGGTGCATCCCGGCATTGGCGAATGGCTGATGATCAAAACACTGGCCCGGCCGGACAGTGCAGAATAACCGCCCCCGCAGCACGACAAAAAGAAATCATAAAACAGGCGTTTGCCCAGGTAGGATGGGCAAACGCCTGTTTTCTTTTGTGTGAAAGGCGGCATGAAATAATATTTGAATGTTTTTGACAAAAAAGAAATAAATTGAGCAGGAAAACAGGTGATATTGTACCATGTTATGAAACGAAGTATCATAAAATTTAAAAATGTAGACATAAAGTATCTAAGGCTGTATATTGGTTTTGGGGAAAGCCGTGGCCGGTATGCAGATGTGGCTGCCAGGATGAAGGCACATTTGTTTTGAAAGGCCGGCTGCTTTTTACAACTACCAGTATACGGGTAATGGCCAAATGTCAGGTAAATGAACATGAAAAGCGTGATTGTAAGAGCAAAAGAATATTTGAAACAGGCGAGCGAGACCGAAAAAGGGATCATTCGCTTTATTCTCAGCGACCCGGAACGCGCGTCCCATATGGGCACGCACGAGCTGGCAAGGGTGGTGTTTGCCTCCCCCTCGACCATTGGCCGGTTGTGCCGCAAAATCGGCTTTGGGGATTACCGCGAATACCAGCGCGCACTGGCCTGTGAGCTTGCGCTGCGCGAGGGCGTGGTGATCGAGAGTGATTTTGAAATTGGGGCGCAGGACAGCATTGAGACCATCATCAGCAAAACGGTCTCGCGCAGCAATGCGTCGCTGGAGGATACCCAAAGCCTGATCGACAGCCGGGTGGTAGAGCAGTGTGTGGGGCTGATGGCGTGTGCCGACAGCATGACCTTTTTTGGTGTGGGTGCCTCGCTGTTAGTGGCAAAGGATGCGTTTTTTAAGTTCATCCGCGTCAAAAAGCACTGCCAGATTTCGGACGATTTTGATTTGCAGCTTGTGATGGCAAAAACGATGACGCCAAACGATGTGGCGGTGCTGATCAGTTATTCCGGCAAGACGAAGGCAACGGTGGACTGTGCAAGACAGCTGAAAGCAAACGGAGTACCGATCATTGCGATCACCTGTTTTGTGGAGTCGGAGCTGTCGAAGTTGGCAGACTATAACCTGTATGTCAGCGCCACGGAGTACGAGTTTACATCGGGCAAATTCACCTCCCGTCTGTCACAGTTGCTGGTGATCGATATTCTTTACCTTGCCTACATTCAGGCGACCTATTCTACCAGCCAGACTGCGCTGATCGCAACGCATATTGACAAACGTGACAAAGGGGAAGCAGAAGATGGCGAAGCTGAATTTGAATGCATTGACGACGGAGACGCGTAACCCCAAAACAATGCATTTGGATGAAATGGGCTCGATTGATATTTTAAAAGTGATGAACGAAGAGGATGCTTATGCGGTCGCCGCGGTGCGCGAGCAGCTGGGGCAGATCGCCGAGGCGATCACCCACACGGCAGCCAGCCTGCGGCGCGGCGGGCGCATTGTGTATATCGGTGCGGGTACCAGTGGCCGCCTTGGCGTGCTGGACGCGGTGGAATGCCCGCCCACCTTTGGGGTAAACGACAATACGGTCGTGGGGCTGATTGCGGGCGGCGCACCCGCCTTTGTGAAAGCAGTAGAAGGCGCAGAGGACAGCCTGACGCTGGGGCAAAGCGACCTTGCTGCCATTCGGCTCACCAGCAACGACACCGTGATCGGCCTTGCCGCCAGCGGGCGCACGCCCTATGTCATTGGGGCGCTGCGGTACGCAAGAAGCATCGGCTGCGCAACGGTGGCGATCTCCTGCAACAAAAACGCCAAAATTTCAGCGGAGGCGGATGTGCCGATTGAGCTGTTGACCGGGCCGGAGGTTTTGACCGGCAGCACCCGGCTGAAAGCGGGCACCGCAGAAAAAATGGCCCTCAATATGATTTCGACCGTCAGCATGATCGAGACCGGCAAGGTGTACGAAAACCTGATGGTAGATTTGCGGCAGACCAATGAAAAACTGGCCTGCCGGGCAGAAAATATCGTGATGCAGGCAACAGGCTGCGACCGCGGGCAGGCAAGCGAGGCCTTGCGGGAAGCAGAGGGCGAAGCAAAACTTGCCATCACCCGTATTTTACTGGACACCGACCTTGAAACCGCAAAGCGCAAGCTGATGCAGGCGGGCGGCAAGGTACGGGAAGCATTGAAAACGTGCTGAAGCACTGGGTAGAGATATTGCAAAACACGGCAAAGCGGCACCCGGTGCCGCGCAGTTGCCGCTTGTTGTGCAATCAATCGCAATGCCGGGCGCAACAGCTCTGTTAATAAAAAAAGCCTGAAAAGGGAGGAAAAAAGAATGAAAAAAAAGATCGCGTTGTTTTTGTCGGCCCTGATGATGTTTTCTCTTCTGGCTGCCTGTGGTAGCACGGGGGCATCTTCTTCTGCGGCTGCCAGTGGGGCAAGCACATCGGGTTCCTCTGCGGACGCCACAGTGCTGAAAGTATGGATACCCCCTTATGCCGGCGGCGATGCCGAGTATACGGACATGGACTTCTGGACCGAGCAGTTTAAGGACTTTGAGCAGGAGAACAACTGCAAGGTAGAGGTTTCGATTTTCCCGTGGACCGGGTATATGCAGAAAATCACCACCGGCATGAACTCCGGCGAGGGGCCTGATGTGGTATACATCGACACCCTGTATGACCTTGCGGCGGCCGGTGCGTTAGAGCCGCTGGATTCGTACTTTACGCAGGAAGAAAAAGACAACTACTATTACTACAATATTGGCAACGTTGCGGGTGACCAGTATGTGCTGCCCATGATGGTGGGCGACGCCAGCGTGCTGTTCTGCAACATGGACATTTTGAAAGAAGCCGGTTTTGATGCACCTCCCACAACCTGGGACGAGCTGATTGCGTACAGCAAAAAGATCAAAGAAGTGCGCCCGGACATCTATTCGTTCATTCAGCCCTGGGGCAACGCCAGCAGCAAGAGTGCCATGATGACCTCGTTCCTGCCGTACTTCTGGCAGGCGGGCGGCGATTTCCTGGATGCGGACAACAAGCCCAACCTCAACAGCGAAGCGGGCAAAACGACCCTCAACTTCTTGAAGAGCTTGCAGGACGAAGGCGTTTTTGACGACACCGTTGTTTCAGTGGGCGACGCGCCGGACCTGTTCCGCAATGGCGAAGCCGCGATGGTGATGATGGGTACCGGTATGGCAGGCTCGATCGACAAGGCCGGCATCAACTGGGATTTCAGCACCCTGAAAGGCCCGAACGGCCAGGAGGGCTTCTGGATCTCGGGCGACTCGCTTGCCGTGGCTGCCAACAGCCCCCACAAAGAGCTCGCGGTCAAAGCGCTGAAGTATATGACCAGTGCCAAGGTGATGGATGCCTTCCACGAGAAGCTGTATGCCATGACCCCGCTGACCAAAGACGGCGCTTTCACCGAGGACGAGCGCTTCCAGAAACTTTACGAGAGCGAAAGCGAAATTGCAAACTTCCACATCTGGCCTGGTTTTGAAAACGCGGATTCGTTCTATGACATCCTGTTCAAAAACATCCAGTCGATGTACATGGGCGATTTGACCCCGCAGCAGGTCATCGACAACACGATGGAAGAATACAACGCGGCGCTGTAACTAACGCAGGCACCTTTTACCCGCAAATGGGGCCGCGTGCAAGGGAGCCACATGTGCCACCCAGTGGCCATATGGCTCCTTTGCCATACTCAGAGGAAAGGGCGTGGGGACGCGTTCATGAAAAAGAGAGGGTTGACCGGGCGCAAGCAGCAGGCGTTTTATGGTATACTTTATATCCTGCCGAGCTTTGTGATCATTCTAATGTTTTCCATTATACCCATCATTCTTGCAGTCTATTTCAGCTTTACCAAGTACGATATGTACAGCCCCGCTGAATTTATTGGCCTGCAAAACTATGTGGGGGTGTTCAAAAGCGCCACGTTCTATAGCGCACTGTGGAACACGCTGAAATACGTGATCGTCACCGTGCCGGTGCAAACCCTGCTGGCACTGCTGATCGCAGTGTTTATTGCCGATAAAATACGGGGCTTGTATGGTGCGCTGCTCAAAAGCACCATCTTCATCCCGGTCATTGTTTCCAACATTGCGGCGGCTGCCGTGTGGAAAGTAATGCTGAAAACCAAGGGCGGCATCATCAACAGCTTTTTGGGCGTGTTTGGCATCAGCGATGTCAACTGGCTGGGCACCAAGGCACTGGCATTTTTGTGCATCTGCCTTGTCACCATCTGGAAAAACGTCGGATATTACATGGTCATTTATTATGCCGGCGTCATGGGTATCCCCAAAGAACAGCAGGAGGCCGCGCTGATGGACGGCGCCAGCCCCGCCCAGCGTTTTTGGCATGTCACGGTGCCCAACCTGCGCCCGATCACCTATATGATCGTCACGCTGGGCATCATTTCGTCGTTCCAGATCTTCGACATCGTGTTCCAACTGACCGGCGGTGGGCCGGGCACTTCCACCATCACGCTGGCGTACATGGTGTATACCTACGCGTTCTCCAACCAAAAATTGGGGTACGCAAGCGCCATTGCGGTGATATTGCTGCTGTTTGTGCTCGCCATCCACTGGCTACAGGACAGAGTATTTAAAGAAAGGTAGGGAAACGCGATGGAAACCGCACGTAAAAAAATTTCACCCATGGGCATCATCGGCACGGTGCTGGTCACGTTGTTCGCGCTGATCTGCGTTGCCCCGCTGATCTATATGCTGCTGATGTCCTTTACGCAGTTGCGCTCGCTGTACATCCGGTGGGACGAAGTGACCTTTAACCTGAGAAACTATTACACGATCATCTTTAAAAACGACTTTGGCCGCTCGCTGCTCAACAGCATCATCGTTACAGTGCTGGCTTGTATATGGACCGACCTTGTGTGCGCCATGGCGGCGTACGGGTTTGAAAAAAAGCCGGTGCCGGGCAAAGAAAAGCTGTTTAAGATTTTCCTTGCAACCATGATGGTGCCCTCACAGGTCACGCTGATCCCGCTGTTTTTGACCATGCGCAAAATTGGCTGGCTGAACAGCTATGCCGCGCTGTTTGTGCCCATGGCGGGCGCGTTTGGCGTGTTTATGATCCGCCAGTTTATGAAAGGCGTCGACGATGTTTACATTGAGGCCGCGCAGATGGACGGCTGCCCCGAGTACAAAATTTTCTTCAAGATCATTCTGCCGCTCATTCAGCCCGCGCTGGTGTCGCTGACCATCTTCACCTTTGTGGCCTGCTGGAACAGCTTTTTGTGGCCACTGGTCGCCAACACCGAAAACAGTATGTACACCTTTACGGTGGCACTTTCGCTGCTCAACTCGCAGCATGACACGAACTATGGCCTTAGCATGGCGGCGGCCACTGTTTCATTCGCCATCCCGTTTGCACTGTATGTCACGATGCAAAAACAGTTTATTGAGGGCATTGCCCTTGGGGGTGTCAAAGGATGAGCCTTGCACAGCTGATGCAAAAACAGGATAAACTGGTGATCGGCCTGATGAGCGGCACGTCGGCGGATGCTGTGGATGCCGTGCTGGTGCAGATCACCGGCCACGGCCTTGACACGGTGGTGCGCCAGCGCGCCTATGTCACCGTGCCGTTTGACGATGCCGTGCGCGAGGAAATTTTGCGCGTGGCCCGCGGGGATTACGGCGGCACTTACACCATCTGCATGTTGCAGGAGGTTTTGGGGCAGCTGTATTTGGAGGCCTGCGAGGCAGTTTGTGCCAAAGCGGGCATTGCGGCCACGGCGGTCGATTTGATCGGCTGCCACGGGCAGACGGTGTACCACCAGCCGCTGGCAGAGCAGTACCTTGGCCGGTCGGTGGCCTCCACGTTGCAGATCGGCGATGTGTCGCCGATCTGCGAAAAACTGCACACGATCGTAGTGTCTGACTTCCGCGTGAGGGACGTTGCCGCCGGCGGGCAGGGGGCACCGCTGGTGCCGTATTCCGAGTATCTGATCTACCGCAGCAAAACGCAGAACATCGCGCTGCAAAACATCGGCGGCATCGGCAACATCACCTTTTTGCCGGCGAACGGTGCGATGGGCGACACCATTGCCTTTGACACCGGGCCGGGCAACATGCTGATGGATGGCATGATCGCCAAAATGACCGGTGGCAAACAGCGCTGGGACGAAGGCGGTAAAACCGCGGCAAAATACGACTGGGATGAAGCGCTGCTGGACTTTTTGATGCAGGATGCCTACCTTGCACAGTGCCCGCCCAAAACCACCGGGCGCGAGCGTTATACCGAGGCTTTTTTGGCGACCGTGCTGCAACAGGCGGCGGCACTGGGCCTTGCCGACGGGCAGGTGCTGCGCACCCTGACCCGCTATACGGCCAAAACGATCGCGTTTTCAGCCCGGCAATACCTGCCTGCACTGCCGGACAGGCTGATCGTGGGCGGCGGTGGCAGCTATAACGAAACACTGCTGCATGACATTGCAGAGTATTTGCCCAAAACCGAAGTGTTGACTAACGAGCAAATCGGCTTTGACGGGGATGCCAAAGAGGCGGTCGCCTTTGCCGTTCTGGCAAACGAGACCATCCACGGCGGGTGCAACAACGTGCCGTCGGCGACCGGTGCCGCGCACCCCGTCATCATGGGCAAAATCAGCCAATAGCGCAAGGGAGGAACAGGGGAATTGAAGATAGAAGAAATGAGCCTGAAACAAAAGCTGGGCCAACTGCTGGTCACCGGGTTCCCCGGGCAGCAGATGAGCGACGAGTTTCGTGCGCTGGTCAAAGAGTACGCGCTGGGCAATGTCATCCTTTTTAAGTACAACCAGCAAACCGAAGCACAGCTGAAAACGCTGTGCGCCGACCTTGACGACTTTATTGTGCAAAACACCGGCATTGCGCCGCTGATCTCCTCCGACGAAGAGGGGGGCGTGGTCTCCCGCCTGCCGGACGATATGGTGCAAATGCCCTCCGCCATGGCGCAGGCATCGCTGCAAGATACCGGCCGGGTGCAACAGGCTGCGGCCGCTACGGCGGCCCAGCTGCAAAGCGTCGGCATCAACTTTGACCTTGCGCCGGTGCTGGACATCAACAACAACGAAAGCAACCCGGTGATCGGGGTGCGCAGCTATGGAGAAACCGCCGAGCAGGTGTGCCGGTATGCACTTGCGGCGTACGACGGGTACGAGCAGGCCGGCATGCTGACTGCGGGCAAGCATTTCCCCGGGCACGGCGACACGGTGACCGACTCGCATCTGGCGCTGCCGGTCATCTCTAAAACAGTGCAGCAACTGCAAGAGCTGGAATTGCTGCCGTTTAAAGCGGCCATTGCAAAGGGCATCCCGGCCATCACCATCGCGCATATTTTGTTCCCCGCGCTGGAGGCGGCAAACGTGCCCGCCACCATGTCGCGCGCCATTGTCACCGGCCTGCTGCGCGAGCAGCTGGGCTTTCGCGGCCTGATCATTTCCGACTGCATGGAGATGAACGCCATCAAAGAGACGGTCGGGGTGGCAAAGGGCACGGTGGAGGCCGTCAAGGCGGGCATCGACCTCATTTTTATTTCGCGCACCCCCGCCGAGGTGATAAGCGCGGTAGAGGCGTTGCAGCAGGCCGTGCAAAGCGGGGAGATCCCCATGGCCCGCATCGACGAGGCGGTGGGGCACATCCTCGCCTGTAAGGCGCGGTACTTGCACCCGCAGGTGCCACTGGCGACAGGGGCAAAGGCAGAGATGCGGGCATTTGCCGAGCAGTTTAGCTGGGATGCCATCCTGCACAGCAGGCAAGGCGAGGGCACTACCTTTGTGCTGGGGCAAAACCCGCTGTTTTTATCGCCGCTACGCCGCCAAACGACAATGGTGGCAAACGAGCAGCTTGCAGACTACAGCTTTGCCGGTGCCATGCAGGCACAGTTTGGCGGTGCGCAGCAGCTGTTTGACCTTGACCCCACACAGCAGCAGGTACAGCAGATGCTGGCCGCTGCCCCTGCCCACAGCAGTGTGGTGCTGGGTACCGTCAACGGCAACATTCACCCGGCGCAGCTGGCGCTGGCCGAAGAATTGCACCGGGCAGGCGTGCCGCTGGCGGTCGTGGCCCTGCGCAACCCGTTTGAACTGAAATTACTGCCCAGTGGGGTATTTGCGTTTGCCCTGTTTGAGTATGCCCCCAAAACGGTGCAACTGGCAGCGCGGCTGTTTACCCGCGCGTGAGGTAAAAAAAGATGGCAGACGCTTTTTTGAAACAGGCGGTCGATTTAATTGAACACTACCGCGCTGCGGGCTATTACCCGGATGCCGCTTATGCGGTGTTTACGCGGGATGAGATTTTGCTGCGCGGGGCCTGTGGGGCGGCAAATGAAGATACATGGTTCGACTTTGCCTCGCTGACCAAACTGTTTACTTCAACTGCGGTGCTGCTGCTGGCCCAGCAGGGGGCGTTTGCACTCACAGACAAGCTGGCCCCGCTGCTGCCGCAAACGGCAGAATACCCGGTGTTGCGGCAAAGGCTGGGCGAAATCACCCTCACCCAGCTGCTCACCCATACGTCCGGCCTGTTGCCGTGGTACCCGTTTTATACACAGGGCGGGCCGTTTTATCCGTTGCTTGCAAAAGTGCTGGCGGCAAACCCGGCACAAAGCGGCATGCGGTACAGCGACCTCAATTTTATCCTGCTGGGCAAGCTGGTAGAAGAGGCCGCCGGGCTGCCGCTGCCGCAGGCCCTCGCACAGCTGGGGCTGTCCACGCAAGAGCGCGGCCCGTTGTATTTTACCGCGCAAAGCCCCGTGCCCGCCCGGCTGCGCGGGCCGGGCTGCATTGCGATCAGCAGTTATGGCAACGGGGCGGAAGAAACCATGTGCGCTGCCCGCGGCCTTGTGTTTGAGGGCTTTCGCAGCAAACAGCAGCCGGTAATCGGGCAGGCAAACGACGGCAACTGCTGGTACTATTTTGGCGGTGTCAGCGGGCACGCGGGGCTGTTTGGCCCGGCGGATGCGCTGGTGGCACTGGGCAGGCGCTACCTGTGCGCGCAAAGCGGCCTGCTGGTGCAGGCCATGCAGGATGTCGGCGTGGGGCGCGGGCTGGGTTTTGAGTGTGACGCAAAATACCCCGAAGGCTGTGGCCACACCGGTTTTACCGGTACCAGCCTGTGGCTGTCGCCCGCCCACGGCGTTGGCATGGCACTGCTGACCAACCGCCTTGCTACACCGGGGCAAACCACCCTGCCGGATTTGACGCAGTGTCGCACACAGGTACACGAAGCGGTGTTGCGGGCCTTTTTGGCCCGCCAAGCGAAAGGGGAGTAAAACAATGCCGGATATGCTGGTTTCTTTACTGGACCTGCCCGACGAGAGGCCGCTGTGCGAAGCGCTGCTTGCGCAGGGCATCGAGCTCGTGCGCCCCTTGCCGCCAGACAAGCACCGGGTGCTTGCGTGGCTGCGGGAAAACTCTTACGAAAGCGCGGTTTCTGAGTGCGAAGTCTGCTTTTTCCGCCAGCCTGTGTCCTGCTTTATCGCGTTGCAGGGTACCGAAATTTTGGGCTATGCCTGCTATAACGCGACCGCCCCGGACTTTTTTGGCCCCACCATGGTGTTAGAGCAGCACCGCGGCAAAGGCCTTGGTAAGGCCCTGCTGCTGAAAGCGCTGCGGGCCATGCGCGAAGAGGGGTATGTGTACGCGGTGATCGGCGGTGTGGGCCCCGAAGAATTTTACCGCCGCACCGTCAATGCCTTTGTGATACCGGGTTCAGAGCCCGGCGTTTACCGCCAGTTCATCGGCGGGCGCCTTGCCGCGCAAAGGCACGCCGCCGAACAGCCGGGCGAATAACAGAAAAACCGCACACAGCCCGCGCCGGTACCGGTGCGGGCTGTGTTGTAAATTTATACAACCAAATGCATTATTTTGCATACTGATTGCATAAAAGACCCAAAAAGAGGCACAAAGTACCAGAAAGACCGGCAGTTTGCTTGACAGCAAACGGCCAAAACAGTATACTCGAAACACTAACGGAGAACAAAGGCGTTCACCCAGGGGTAGGGGGAAGAACGCCTTTTTCCATACCATTTTGAGGGGTATTTTCTTCAAGGTGGCAGCGAAAACGTTCTTCGGTTTGTACTGCCTGTGTACCAAAGGCCGGTCGGGAACCGGCCCATAAAACAGGGCGCACCAAGGCGCCGCAAAGCTGCCTTTTATAAGGTAATAGGGCCCGCTGCTTTTTGGCGGTGGCGCCCGCAGGGCTTTGCGGGGCGGCGGTGTGCTGTGCTATGCAGCTGCGGGCGGTGCCAACACCTACCAGAAGAGGGGTTTATAGCATGATGGAAATGGAACGAAGGGAAGGGTTTGCCCCGCAGGGTCTTTACGACCCCGCCTTTGAGCACGATGCCTGTGGCATTGGCGCAGTGGTGGACATCAAGGGCCGCAAAAGTTACAAAACGGTCGATGACGCGCTGAAGATCGTCGAAAAGCTGGAGCACCGTGCAGGCAAGGACGCCGAGGGCAAAACAGGCGATGGTGTGGGGATCTTGCTGCAAATTTCACACCGCTTTTTTGCAAAGGCGGCGGCAGAATTGTCGCTGCCGCTGGGGCAAGAGCGCGATTATGGCGTGGGTATGTTTTTCTTCCCACAAGATGCGCTGAAACGCAGCCAGGCGCGCAAGATGTTCGAAGTGATCGTCGAAAAAGAGGGTATGCAGTTTTTGGGCTGGCGCACGGTGCCGGTCGATTCGTCGATTTTGGGCAGCAAAGCGCTGGCCAAAATGCCGTTTATCGAGCAGGGCTTTGTGGCCCGCCCCGCCAATGTAAAAAAGGGGCTGGATTTTGACCGCAAGCTGTACATTGTGCGCCGCGTGTTTGAGCAGTCGGCAGACACCACCTATGTCTGTTCGCTGTCCAGCCGCACCATTGTGTACAAGGGCATGTTTTTAGTGCACCAGCTGCGCGGGTTTTACAAAGACTTGCAGGACAAAGACTACCAGTCGGCCATTGCGCTGGTGCACTCGCGTTTTTCTACCAACACCAACCCGTCGTGGGAGCGTGCGCACCCCAACCGGATGCTGTTGCACAATGGCGAGATCAACACCATTCGCGGCAACGCCGACCGCATGCTGGCGCGCGAGGAGACGATGTCCTCGCCGCTGCTGGACGCCGATGCCGACAAAATTTACCCGGTCGTGGATAACCGCGGGTCCGACTCTGCTATTTTAGACAACACGCTGGAATTTATGATGATGGCCGGCATGGAATTGCCGCTTGCCGTGATGGTGACAATCCCGGAGCCGTGGAGCAACGACAAGGCCATTTCGCGCGCAAAGCACGACTTATACCAGTATTACGCCATTTTGATGGAACCGTGGGACGGCCCCGCGTCGATCTTGTTTTCAGATGGCGACATGGTGGGGGCGGTGCTGGACCGCAACGGCCTGCGCCCCTCGCGCTACTATGTCACCAGTGACGGGCGGCTGATCTTGTCGTCCGAAGTGGGGGTGCTCGACATCCCGCCGGAAAAGATCGTTGAAAAATCGCGCCTCAAACCCGGCCGCATGCTGCTGGTGGATACCGTGCAGGGGCAGGTGATCGAGGACAGCGAGCTGAAAAAGCGCTATGCCACCCGCCAGCCCTACGGCGAATGGCTGGATAAAAACCTGCTGCACCTCGCCGATTTGCCCATCCCGAACCAGCGGGTAGAGAGCCGCACGCCCGAAGAGCTGGCCCGCCTGCAAAAGGCGTTTGGATACACGTATGAGGATGTGAAAAACACCATTTTGCCGATGGCGAAAACCGGGGCCGAGCCCACGGCCGCCATGGGTATCGATATCCCGCTGGCCGTGCTGGACGACAAGGGCCAGCCGCTGTTCAATTATTTCAAACAGCTGTTTGCGCAGGTCACAAACCCGCCCATCGACGCCATCCGTGAAGAGGTCGTCACCGACACCACCGTGTACATCGGCGACGACGGTAACCTGTTGCAGGAGAAAGCCGAAAACTGCAAGGTGTTGCAGGTGCACAACCCCATCCTCACTTCGGTCGACCTGATGAAGATCCGGTACATGAAAAAACCGGGCTTCCATGTGGAGACCGTGTCGATGCTGTATTACAAAAACACCCCCATCGAGCGGGCCATTGACCATTTGTTTGTCGTGGTGGACCGCGCTTACCGCGCCGGGGCAAACATCATTATTCTGTCCGACCGCGGGGTGGACGAAAACCACGTCGCGCTGCCCTCGCTGCTGGCGGTGTCGGCACTGGAACAATATTTGGTGCGCACCCGCAAGCGCACGGCGGTGTCCATCGTGCTCGAATCCGCCGAGCCGCGCGACGTACACCACTTTGCGACGCTGCTGGGCTATGGCGCGCGCGCCATCAACCCCTACCTTGCACAAGAGACCATTGCAGGGCTGATCGACGAAGGGCTATTGGACAAGGACTATCATGTGGCGCTGGACGATTACAATAACGCCATTTTGCACGGCATTGTCAAAATCGCCTCTAAAATGGGCATTTCCACCGTGCAGTCGTACCAGTCCGCCCGCATTTTTGAGGCGGTGGGTATTTCAAAAGAGGTCATTGACGAATACTTTACCGGCACCGTTTCGCGCGTGGGCGGTATCGGCCTCGACGAAATTGCGCAGCTGGTCGACCACAACCATTCGCGTGCGTTTGACCCGCTGGGCCTTGGCACCGACCTCACGCTTGATTCGATGGGCGCGCACAAGGCGCGCGCGGGGTACGAGGACCACATGTACAACCCGCAGACCATCCACCTGCTGCAAGAGGCCACCCGCCGCGGCGATTACGAGCTGTTTCGGCAGTACACCGCGCTGGTGGACGATGAAAACAGCCCGCACACGCTGCGCGGCCTGCTGGAAATTCAGTACAGCGATACCCCGCTGCCGCTGGAAGAAGTGGAAAATGTCGACTCGATCGTCAAACGTTTTAAAACCGGCGCAATGAGCTATGGCTCTATTTCGCAGGAGGCGCACGAGTGCATGGCGCAGGCCATGAACCTGTTGGGCGGCAAGTCGAACTCCGGCGAGGGCGGCGAGCGGCCCGAGCGCCTTGGCACCGACCGCAATTCGGCCATCAAGCAGGTGGCCAGCGGGCGCTTTGGCGTTACGTCGGAGTATCTGGTGTCGGCAAACGAAATTCAAATTAAAATGGCGCAGGGCGCAAAGCCCGGCGAGGGCGGCCATCTGCCCAGCAAAAAGGTGTATCCGTGGATCGCGAAAACACGGCACTCCACCGCGGGCGTGTCGCTGATTTCGCCGCCGCCGCACCACGATATTTATTCGATCGAAGACCTTGCCCAGCTGATCTACGACTTAAAAAATGCCAACCGTCAGGCGCGCATTTCGGTCAAGCTGGTGTCAGAGGCGGGCGTTGGCACCATTGCCGCAGGCGTTGCCAAAGCGGGCGCGCAGGTGGTGCTGATCTCCGGCCACGACGGCGGCACCGGCGCCGCCCCCCGCACGTCCATCCACTCGGCCGGCCTGCCGTGGGAGCTTGGCCTTGCCGAGACCCACCAGACGCTGATGGAAAACGGCCTGCGCTCGCGCGTGGCGCTGGAGACCGACGGCAAGCTGATGAGCGGGCGTGACGTTGCGATTGCCTGCATGCTGGGCGCGGAAGAATTTGGCTTTGCCACCGCCCCGCTGGTGACGATGGGCTGCGTGATGATGCGGGTGTGCAATTTGGACACCTGCCCGGTGGGCGTTGCCACCCAAAACCCGGAGCTGCGCAAGCGCTTTCGCGGCAAGCCGGAATATGTGGCAAACTTTATGCGCTTTATTGCGCAAGAGCTGCGCGAGCACATGGCAAAGCTGGGCGTGCGCACCGTGGATGAACTGGTGGGCCGTACCGACCTGTTGCAGGTGCGCCGCCACGCCGTCAATGGCCGCGCTGCAAAAATAGACCTTTCGGGCGTTTTGGCAAACCCGTGGCTGGGCACCGATGCGAAACGCCATTTTGACCCGGCGGATGTGTTTGATTTTAAGTTGCAGGACACGCTGGACCTCAACCTGCTGGAAAAGAAGCTGCAAAAGGCACTCGAAAAAGGCGAAAAGGCACGGGTCGAAATCCCGGTGTCGTCCACCAACCGCACGCTGGGTACTATTTTGGGCTCCGACCTCACCCGCAAATACAGCGGGGGCCTTGCCGACGATACCATTACCGTAAAGTGCAATGGCGGCGGCGGGCAGTCGTTTGGCGCATTTATCCCGCGCGGCCTCACGCTGGAGCTGGAGGGCGATTCCAACGACTACTTTGGCAAGGGGCTTTCGGGCGGCAAGCTGATCGTCTACCCGCCCAAGGGCAGCCCGTTTGCGGCGGATGAAAACATCATCATCGGCAACGTGGCGCTGTACGGCGCAACCTCAGGCAAAGCCTTTGTGTGCGGTGTCGCGGGCGAGCGCTTTTGCGTGCGCAACTCCGGTGCCATTGCGGTGGTAGAGGGCGTGGGCGACCACGGCTGCGAGTACATGACCGGCGGGCGGGCGGTGATTTTGGGCCGCACCGGCAAAAACTTTGCCGCCGGTATGTCGGGCGGTGTCGCCTATGTGCTGGATGAGGGGCGCGATTTGTATATGCGCCTCAACAAAGAGTTTGTGTCGATGGAGCAGGTCACCGAAAAGCATGATATTGCCGAGCTGAAAGATTTGATCAGCCAGCATACCGCAGCTACCGGCTCTGCCCGCGGCAAGGCCATCTTGGCTGAGTTCAGCCGTTATTTGCCGTTCTTCAAAAAAATACTGCCGTATGACTACGACCGCATGTTGCGCACCATTGCCCAGATGGAAGAAAAGGGTATGAGCCGCGAGCAGGCCGAAGTTGAGGCCTTTTATGTGAATACGAGAGGAGGGGAACGCTGATGGGCAAGCCCACCGGTTTTCTGGAGTATCAGCGCAAGGTGAATCCCAGTGAGTCACCTCTCGAGCGCATCACCCATTACAATGAATTTCACCCGCTGCTGGGCGAAGAAGAGCGCCGTACGCAGGGCGCGCGCTGCATGGAGTGCGGCGTGCCGTTCTGCCAGTCGGGTGCCGTGCTGAGCGGCATGGTCTCCGGCTGCCCCATCCACAATTTGATCCCGGAGTGGAACGACCTCGTTTACACCGGCAACTTTGGCCACGCGTTGCAGCGGCTGATGAAAACGAACAATTTCCCCGAGTTCACCGGCCGCGTTTGCCCGGCCCTGTGCGAGACCGCCTGCACCTGCGGGCTGAACGGCGACCCCGTGACCATTAAGGACAACGAGCTGGGCATTATTGAAGATGCTTGGCAAAAAGGGCTGGTACAGCCCAGCCCCCCCAAGGTGCGCACCGGCAAGCGCGTTGCCGTGGTGGGCAGCGGCCCCTCCGGCCTTGCCGCCGCCGACCAGCTGAACCACCGCGGGCACACCGTAACGGTGTTCGAGCGGGCTGACCGCGTGGGCGGGCTGATGATGTACGGCATCCCCAACATGAAGCTGGAAAAGCAGATTGTCACCCGCCGCACCGACTTGATGGCGGCGGAGGGGGTCGAATTTCGCACCGGGGTCGAAGTGGGCAAAGACCTTTCGGCAAAAGAGCTGCTACGCAGCTATGACGCCGTGGTGCTGTGCTGCGGCGCCGCAAACCCGCGCGATTTAAAGGTGCCGGGGCGCGAGGGCGAGGGCGTGTACTTTGCCGTAGACTTTTTGAAAGCGACCACCAAAAGCCTGCTGGACAGCAATTTAAAAGACAACGCCTTTATTTCGGCAAAGGGCAAAAACGTCGTCATCGTGGGCGGCGGCGACACCGGCAACGATTGCGTGGGCACATCGATCCGCCACGGGTGCAAGTCGGTAGTGCAGCTGGAAATGATGCCAAAAGCACCCGACGCCCGCACCGACACCAACACCTGGCCGGAATGGCCCAAAATTGCCAAGACCGATTACGGGCAGGAGGAAGCCATTGCCGTGTTTGGGGCAGACCCCCGGCGCTACCAGACGACGATCGCCGAGCTGCTGCGCGACAAAAAGGGCGCGCTGGTTGGCGTAAAAACGGTCAAGCTGGGGCCGGACCTCAAGCCGGTCGCCGGTACCGAAGAAGTGCTGGACTGTGAATTGCTGCTGATCGCCGCGGGCTTTTTGGGCCCGCAGGACGAAGTGCCCGAGGCGTTCGGTTTAAAGCGCACCCCGCGCAGCTGTGTTGAGACGGCCCCCGGCGGGTTTGCATCCTCTGCCGCGCGGGTGTTTACCGCGGGCGATATGCACCGCGGCCAGTCGCTGGTGGTGTGGGCCATTTACGAGGGGCGTGCCGCTGCACGCGAAGTGGATGAATTTTTAATGGGCTACACGAACCTTGAATAAGTTTTTTTGAACCAGAACACACAGGGCGCGCTTTGTCAAACGGCAAAGCGCGCCCTGTGTGTTTGCGGCGGCAGCAAGGGGCAAGAAACGGAAAAGATTGAATTTCCTACCAAATTGCGGTAGTATAAGTGGTAGGCATAGCCACGCCGTGGCTGTGTGGTTTGAGTACAGGATAAAACAATCAGCAGGAGGTGCTGTTTATGTCTGAAATTTACCTTGCAGGCGGTTGCTTTTGGGGCATGGAAAAATACATTGCGTCGGTGCGCGGGGTGCAGGACACCGAGGTGGGGTACGCCAACGGCACCACGCAAAACCCCACTTATGAAGAGGTTTGCAGCCATACCACCGGCCATGCCGAAACGGTGAGGGTGGTGTATGACGCCGCCGTGGTGCCGCTGAGCTTTTTACTGAACCTTTATTTTGATGCAATTGACCCGGTGTCGGTCAACCGGCAGGGCGGCGACCGCGGCCCGCAATACCGTACTGGCATTTATTACACCGATGCCGGCGACCGCCCGGTGATCGACAAAGCGATTGCCGCACTGGCAAAAAAATATACCCAGCCCATTGCTATTGAGGTGCGCCCGCTGGAAAATTTTAGCAAGGCAGAAGAATATCATCAGGATTATCTGGACAAAAACCCCGGCGGGTATTGCCACATTGCGCCCGAAAAGTTTGCAAAGGCCGCCGCTGCGGTGGTAGACCCTGCGGCCTACACAAAACAAAGTGACGATGCCCTGCGTGCCACATTGACCGAGCGCCAGTACGAAGTGGCCCGGCGCAGCGCCACCGAGCCGCCGTTTCAAAACGAGTACTACGACACTTTTCGGCCCGGCATTTACGTGGACATCACCACCGGCGAGCCGCTGTTCAGCTCTGCCGACAAGTTTGAAAGCGGGTGCGGCTGGCCCAGCTTTGCAAAGCCGCTGGACCCGAACGTGGTAAAACAGCTGCAAGACACCACCCACGGTATGGTGCGCACCGAGGTGCGCAGCCGCGTGGGGGATGCCCACCTTGGGCATGTGTTCGAGGATGGCCCCGCAAAGCTGGGCGGCCTGCGCTACTGCATCAACAGCGCGTCGCTGCGCTTTATCCCCAAGGATGAAATGCAGCAACAGGGCTACGGTGCCCTTCTGCCGCTGGTGGATTAGCCGCTTAAAAACAAAAGCATAGAAAAAGGCCCTCGCTTACCGGTATGGCAAGCGAGGGCCTTTTTTGTACAGCGCGTTACAGCGCGCTGACCAGCAGTGCAATATTCAGCACCGTCACAACAAGGCCCACGATCCAAAGCAAGGTCTTGTCCAACCGCGAGTTTGCGTATTTGCCCATGACCTTGTGCGAAGAGGTCAGGTAGATTTGCGTGAAAATGGTGATGGGCAGCTGAATGCTCAGCAGCATCTGCGAGTAGATCAGCCCGTCAAACGGCGAAGAGATAAAAAAGATGATGATGGCGGCCGGGACCATCGTGATCAGCACGCCTGCTTTGGTGTGGCTGTCGTGGATGTCGTACGGCTCGGCAAACATGCCCGCAAAAATGCTGCCGCCCGCCATGCCCGCAGTGATGCTGGAGGATAGCCCCGCAAACAGCAGTGCCAGTGCAAATACCACCGAAGCCGCATTGCCCAGCAACGGGCGCAGCATCTGTTCTGCCTGCGCAAGGTCATTCACCACGATGCCATTTTGAAAAAAGGTGGCGGCGGCCAGCAAAATCATGGCGCTGTTAATGGCCCAGCCGATCACCATCGAAAGCAGAGTGTCGCCAAACTCATATTTCAGCTGTTTTTTGATCACCGCTTCATCTTTTAAATTCCACTGCCTGCTTTGGATGATTTCGGAGTGCAAAAACAGGTTGTGCGGCATCACCACCGCGCCCAGCACGCTCATAATGATCGGCATGGCCCCGCTGGGGAAAGCGGGCGTCACCCACCCGGCGGCGGCCTGCGGCCAGTCAATGTTGACAATTGCGATTTCAAATAAAAAAGACAGCCCAATCAGCGACACAAAGCCGATGATGATCTTTTCTATTTTTTTATACGAGTTCGTAAACTGCAACAACAGCGCAACGGCCATCACCAGCAGGGCCCCCAGTTTAAGGGGCAGGTGAAACAGCATGTTCAGCGCAATGGCGCCGCCCAAAATTTCGGCCAGCGCCGTGGATACGGCGGCGGCAACTGCGGTGCCCAAAACAAAATAACGCAGCCACGGGCGCATGTTTTCGGTGGTTGCTTCGGCAAGGCACTTGCCGGTGACAATGCCAAGATGCGCGGCGTTATGCTGCAACAAAATCAGCATAATGGTAGAAAGCGTGACCATCCAAAGCAAGGTATACCCGTAGGCGGAACCCGCCGCAATATTGGATGCCCAGTTGCCGGGGTCAATAAACCCCACGGTCACCAGCAAACCGGGCCCAACGTATTTCAAAAAATCCAGGGCAGGGTGGTGCTTGCCCGAAAACAGTTTCATCAACATTCCCCCTTGCCCACTATGATAACTTTTTTGGGTGCCGTTTGCAATCAGCAACGGGCATAAAATGCCCCTTTGCCGCAAAAAAGCCCCGGCGCTATGCCGGGGCTTAAAAACTTGTTATTGAAATAAGCCGCCCAATGCGCCCAGCTTTTCGCCAATGCCGCTGGCCGCCAATTTTGCCTTTACGGCGGTAATTACCGGCTGCAGCTGTTCATCCGGCAAATCAAGGCCGGTCATCTGCTCCAATGCTTTCACCGGGTTTGCCTGAAACTCTTTCAGCAGTGTGGGGTTTGCCTGTAGTTTTGAAACGATTTCTTCTACCTTTGCTTTGATATCCATGGAATCACTCCTCCTCAACTGCACTGCCCGGTGCGTTTTTACGTACACTGTCAATGCCATTCAGGCAAGAGGATTTTTGGGCATAGCCCTCCGAAGCAAGAATATTCTCCCCGTTTCTTGCCCGCAGCCTGAAGCGGTATTCTTTTGCTTTATCAAGGTAAAGTTCAAATTTCGGGTTCTTTTCCTGCTCTTGCACAGTCTGGTCTTCCAGCGCGGCAACGGGGGCGTTGGCACGCACACTTTCAATGCCGTTTTCGCAGGCGCCTTTGCTGGAATAAGTTTCGGACACCCCAATAGTTTCGCCGTTGCCCGCTTTCAGTACAAAATGATAACCGTTTGCTGTTTGTTTAATCACAAATTTGCCCATAAAATACCCCTTTCGCAGCGTGCCGGTAATCGGCACCAGCATCTCATTTTTTACCAGTCTAACGCGACACAGTCCTATTTGTCAATACAATATGCACAAAAAAGTGGATATGTTTTGTAAAATTGAAATAAAAATGTCAATAAACTAAAGCATCCCGGCCCAAAGCGCAAATTGCGCCCAGCAGCAGAAAGCCCGTTTGCCCCGGTTTGGGACTTATTTTGTGCGGCAGTGCCAACAGGTGGTGTTGAGCCGGAAAAAAGGGGGTAATACTGTAAAATAAAGCAGATGCAGACGGGCAAAAGTTACGACGGCGGGCAGGCCCCTTTGTAAAACGCAGAAAAAAGCAAAGCCCATACCCTGTTTTGCTGAGGGTATGGGCCTTGCTGATTCTGTAAAAAATATGGTATGACTCGCTGTGACAGGCCGTACCTTGCGCCCGTTCAGCGAATAAAGTTGGTGCGCACGCTGCCGTCGTTTTTTGGCGCGGTAATGCCCTGCGCTTTGCCCGCCTCAATGCAGTGCAGCAGCCAGGCCATATTGCGGCCCAGGTTTTGCAGGGTCATCATGCCTTCGGCGTCCTGCAATACTTCTTCGGGCCGGTTGCCGTGCACCATGTTCCAGTAGGTCGAAGCGACGATGGGCATTTCGGCAATCGTAAAATATTTGTTCAGCACGTCAATCGATGCCGTGGTGCCCGCGCGGCGCGCAGAGGCAACGGCAGCACCCGGTTTGTGCAAAAAGGCCGGTTTGCCCGCGTAAAACGTGCGGTCCAGCACCGACAAAATGCGCCCGCTGGGGTGCGCGTAATACACCGGCGTGCCAAAAATAAAGCCGTCGGCCTGCTCGGCTTTGCGTATCAGCTCGTTGACCACATCATCGCTGAACACGCAGGCATTTTGCAGCGTTTTGCACTTGCCGCAACCAATACAGTCCCGCACCGGGCCACTGCCCAGTTGCACTGTTTCGCAGGCAATGCCCTCCTGTTCTAAAACAGCCGCCACCTGTTGCAGCGCGGTATAAGTGCAGCCCTTTTCGTGGCTGCTGCCGTTGACCAGCAGTACTTTCATTTCAATACCCCCCAGCTTCAATCCGCACACGGCGGGCGGCAGGCCCGGTGACACGGGCCCGCCTACCTTGCCAGTATAGCCCGCGGTTGCGGGGCCTGTCAACCGCACACGGCGGCGGTGCTGAAAGGCGAAATGGCACAAAGTTTCAGCACAGGGCGAAAGTTTTCCATATCTCATAAAAAAACGTGCGCTAAAAGGCGTGCAGGCTGCAAAATAACGGTTTTTAGTGCACAAAAAAGCTTCTTGCCTTGTGCGGCAGCTTTAAAATACCCATAATATGGGTGGGAATTGCCGCCGTGTGCCGCAGCACCCCAAAAAAATTCTTGACAGCAACCAGTTTAATATATTATAGTTAGCCTGCTTCAAGTCGCATATAGCGAGAAGAGACACAGACCAGTTTTGCCACGGCAAAGCTTAAGGCCAGACGGACAGCCGGGTCAACTGCCGAGCGTGGGGCAACCCACATTATTGATTGCGTTAAGAGCGCAAATTTTATAAGTTGGCAACTGAATTGCCAGTTGGTTACTTCATAACCAAGTGTATTCTGATACACGCTTGTGAAACGGTCAATAAGAGTGGTAAAAGTAGTTTCTTACTATATAGACTCTGAACCAGTACAAAAGAAAGCGCGCAGCGCCCGGCCCGCCGGGTACCGCAAGGCGCCGTATGCTGTTGTATTGATTTTGGCAAAAACGCAAGGTGCATCACAGAATACTGTGATGCACCTTTTTTTGTATTTGGGGGGATTTTAATGGTAGACAAATTAAAACTGTACGGCTTTAACAATTTAACCAAATCACTCAGCTTCAATATTTACGACATCTGCTATGCCAAAACGGCCAGAGAGCAGCAGGACTATATCAAGTACATCAACGAGCAGTACAACTCCGAGCGGCTCACCGATATTTTAACCCGACTCACCGGCATGATCGGCGCGACGGTGCTGAACATCTCCCGGCAGGACTACGAGCCGCAGGGGGCCAGCGTCACCTTTTTGATTGCCGAAAAAAGCATGGTGCAAAGCCGCAGCGGTGAAACCGTCGTGGCTCATTTGGATAAAAGCCATGTTACGGTGCACACCTACCCCGAATACCACCCCGAAACGTCGATCGCCACCTTCCGGGTAGACATCGACGTTGCCACCTGTGGCGAGATCACCCCGCTTTCCACGCTGGACTTTTTGATCAGCAGCTTTGATTCGGACATCATCACGATGGATTACCGCGTGCGCGGGTTTACCCGCGACGTCGAGGGCAAAAAGCTGTTCATCGACCACCGCATCGCGTCGATACAGGATTACATCGCGGAGGACACGCTGCGCCGGTACGACTCCATCGACGTCAACATCTACCAGTCAAATATCTTTCACACCAAAATGCTCATCAAAGACATCGTGCTGCAAAACTACCTGTTCAACTCCGACGTGTACGAGCTGCCGCCGCAGGTGCGGCTGGACATCACGAATGCGTTGCGGCGCGAGATGATCGAAATTTTCAGCGGCACAAACATCTACCGGGAGGCACAGCAATGATGGACCAGACCAGAGCACCGCTGTACGAGGCACTGGAGCGCATGAAAAGCGACCGCCTAGTGCCGTTTGACGTGCCGGGCCACAAGCGCGGGCGCGGCAACCCGGCGCTGACCGCCTTTTTGGGCGAGCAGTGCCTTGCGGTGGACGTGAACTCAATGAAACCGCTCGACAACCTGTGCCACCCGTCCGGCGTCATCCGCGAGGCGGAACAGCTTGCCGCCGAAGCCTTTGGCGCCGCACACGCCTTTTTTATGGTGGGCGGCACCACCTCGGCGGTGCAGGCCATGCTGCTTTCCACGCTGAAAAGCGGCGATGAAATTATTCTGCCGCGCAATGTGCACCAAAGCGTCATCAACGCGCTGGTGCTGTGCGGCGCGGTGCCGGTGTATGTCAACCCGGAGACCGACCGCCGCCTTGGCATTGCGCTGGGTATGGCCATGCCGGAGGTGCGGCGCACCCTTGCCGCGCACCCGGCGGCAAAGGCCATCTTGGTCAACAACCCCACCTATTATGGTATCTGCTCCAACCTTACCGAAATCGTGCAGCTGGCCCACGCGCACGGGCTGCGCGTGCTGGCAGACGAAGCCCACGGCACCCACTTTTACTTTGGTGCGGGGCTGCCGGTCTCCGCTATGGCGGCGGGGGCGGATATGGCCGCCGTCAGCATGCACAAGTCCGGCGGGTCGCTGACCCAAAGCTCGCTGTTGCTGTGCGGGCCGGCGGTGAACGAGCACTATGTGCGGCAGGTCATCAACCTCACGCAGACGACCAGCGGGTCGTATCTGTTAATGTCCAGCCTTGATATCTCGCGCCGCAACCTTGCATTGCAGGGGGTGCAGATCTTTGAAAAGGTGAAAAACTTTGCCGCTTATGCCCGCAGCGAGATCAACGCCATTGGCGACTATTACGCCTACGGCAGCGAGCTTGTCAACGGCGACAGCATTTACGATTTTGACATGACCAAGCTTTCGGTGAATACGCTGGGCATTGGCCTTGCGGGCATCGAGGTGTACGACCTGCTGCGCGACGAGTACAACATTCAAATTGAATTTGGCGACCTTGGCAATATCCTTGCTTATATTTCGGTGGGGGATAAGACCAAAAACGTCGAGCGGCTCATCAGTGCGTTGGGCGAGGTGCGGCGCCTTTACAAAAAAGACAATGCGGGCATGTTTGAAAGCGAGTATCTCAGCCCGGAGGTGGTGTTGTCTCCGCAAACGGCGTTTTATGCGTCAAAGCGCAGCCTGCCGCTGGAAGAGAGCATCGGCGAAGTGTGCACCGAATTTGTGATGTGCTACCCGCCGGGCATCCCGGTGCTGGCGCCGGGCGAGCGCATCACCCGCGACATTGTGGATTACATCAACTACGCACGTGAAAAGGGCTGCCTGCTGACCGGGCCCGAGTGCATGGATGCCAGCCGCCTGAATGTGCTGGAGAAAGGAAAGGCCAATGGATGATCTATGGTACAGCGAATACCACACAAAAGACGTGCGCTTTTCCATCCGGGTCACGCAGCAGCTTTATGCGGCCCAAAGTGAGTACCAGCACATCGCCGTGTACGACTCGCCCGAGTTTGGGCGGTTTCTCACGCTGGACGGCGTGATGATGCTGACCGAGCGCGACGAATTTATCTACCACGAAATGATGGTACATGTGCCAATGGCGGTAAACCCCGGCATTCGCCGCGTGCTGGTGATCGGCGCGGGGGACGGCGGGGTTGCCCGCGAGCTGGGCAAGTACCCCGGCATTGAGCGGGTGGATATTGTCGAGATCGACGAAGAAGTGGTAAAAACCTGCCGCCGCTTTTTGCCCGGTACGGCCTGCGGGTTTGACGATGCGCGCATGCACCTGCATTTTGAGGACGGCTTAAAATTCATCCGCCACACCGACAGCGCGTATGATTTGATTCTGGTCGATTCCACAGACCCGTCCGGCCCGGGGGAAGTGCTGTTTACCAAAGAGTTTTACGGCAACTGCCACAAGGCGCTGACGGCGCAGGGCATGATGGTGAACCAGCACGAAAGCCCGTTTTACAAAGAGGATGCAAAGGCCATGCAGGATGCACACCGCCGCATTGCCGGGGTGTTCCCGGTGAGCGAAGTGTATCAGGCGCACATTCCCACCTATCCGTCGGGGCACTGGCTGTTTGGCTTTGCATCCAAGGGGCTGCACCCGGTAAGTGACCAGCAGCCCGCACAGTGGGCCCGCCTTGGCCTTGCCACCCGCTACTACAACACCGCGCTGCACCGTGGCGCGTTTTGCCTGCCCACTTACGTAAAGGAGGCGTTAGAGCAAAGTGAATAAAAATATTGAGACCTTTCTTAGCTGCGATGCCGAGTACGAAGAAGCCTCTGCCGTGCTGTTCGGCGTGCCGTTTGACGGCACGACCTCGTTTCGGCCGGGCGCCCGGTTTGGGCCGCCCGCCATCCGGGGCGAATCCTTTGGCATCGAGACTTATTCGCCCTATAGCGACCGAGACCTCACCGACATTAAGGTGTTTGACGGCGGCGATTTAGAGCTGCCGTTCGGCAACCCCGCAAGGGTGTTGCAGCTCACCGAAGAATACACCGCACAGCTGCTAGCAGACGGCAAGCTGCCGGTGATGCTGGGCGGCGAGCACCTTGTGACACTGGGTGCGGTGCGCGCCGTGCAAAAGGCATACCCCGCCCTGCACGTGTTGCATTTTGACGCCCACACCGACCTGCGCGCCGACTACCTTGGCGAGACCTTATCCCACGCCACGGTGATGCGGCAGGTGTGGCAGCTCATCGGCGATAACCACCTGCACCAGTTTGGCATTCGCAGCGGCGAGCGCGACGAGTTTGCGTTTGCCCGTACCCACACCGACCTGCACCCGTTTGACCTTTCTGGCTTTGCCTCTGTGCTGCCCAAACTTGCAGGGGTGCCGGTGTATGTCTCGCTGGACCTTGATGTGCTGGACCCGTCGATCTTCTGCGGCACCGGCACGCCGGAGGCGGGCGGCGTCAGCTTTGCCGAGCTGCTGCGTGCCGTCTTGCAACTGCACAAGTTGCAGGTGGTGGGCTGCGACATCAACGAACTTTCGCCCCACTACGACCAAAGCGGCGCTTCGACCGCCGTTGCCTGTAAACTGACCCGCGAAATTTTATTGCAAATTGTCAAATAAAAGGAGACGAACCAGATGGGAAAATGCATGATCATTGGCTGCGGCGGTGTCGCCGGTGTTGCCATTCAAAAGTGCTGCCAAAACAGCGATGTGTTTGAAGAAATTATGATCGCCAGCCGCACAAAATCAAAGTGCGACGCGCTGAAAGAAAAATTGCAGGGCACGACCAAGACCATAATCCACACCGCAAAGGTGAACGCCGACGACGTGGGCGAGCTGGTTGCGTTGATTCGCGAGTTCGGCCCGGACGTCGTGCTGAATCTGGCATTGCCGTATCAGAACCTCACTATTATGGACGCCTGCCTTGCCACCAAAACCCACTATGTGGATACCGCCAACTACGAGCCGCTGGACACCGCGAAGTTTGAATATAAGTGGCAGTGGGCCTACCGTGAAAAGTTCCGCGAAGCGGGTATCTGCGCGCTGCTGGGCAGCGGGTTTGACCCGGGCGTCACCGGCGTGTTTGCGGCCTATGCCCAAAAACATCAGTTCGACGAAATTCACCGGCTCGATATCCTTGACTGCAACGGCGGCGATCACGGCTACCCGTTTGCCACAAACTTCAACCCGGAGATCAATATCCGTGAAGTATCGGCCAAGGGCAGCTATTGGGAAAATGGCCACTGGGTGGAGACCGAGCCGATGGAGATCAAGCGCGAGTACGACTTTGCCGAAGTGGGCCACAAAGACATGTACCTATTGCACCACGAAGAGCTGGAAAGCCTTGCGCTGCACCTCAACGGCATTCAGCGCATCCGCTTTTTTATGACCTTTGGCCAAAGCTACCTCACCCACCTCAAATGCCTTGAAAACGTGGGTATGACCTCCATCGAGCCCATTGAGTTTGAGGGCAAGCAGATCGTGCCGCTGCAATTTTTAAAAGCAGTCTTGCCAGACCCCGCCAGCCTTGGCCCGCGCACGGTGGGCAAAACGAACATCGGCTGCATTTTTGAGGGCGTCAAAGACGGCAAGCCCAAAACCTATTACCTGTACAACGTCTGCGACCATCAGGCCTGCTACCGCGAAGTGGGCAGCCAGGCCATTTCGTACACCACCGGCGTGCCGGCCATGATCGGCGCGATGCTGGTGATGAACGGCACCTGGAACCGCCCCGGCGTGTACAACATCGAAGAGTTTGACCCGGACCCCTTTATGGACGCACTGAACCAGTGGGGCCTGCCGTGGGTGGAGAGCTTTGCCCCCACGCTGGTAGACTGATGGGCGGCGCAGCGGGCGGCATCCCCACGCCCTGCTATGTGGTGGATGAAGAACAGCTCACCCAAAACCTGCAAATTTTGCAGCAGGTGGCGCAGCAGGCGGGCTGCAAAGTGTTGCTGGCACAAAAAGCGTTTTCGATGTTTTCACTCTACCCGCTGATCGGCAAATACCTTGCGGGCACCACGGCCAGCGGCCTGTACGAGGCAAAGCTGGGCGCGCAGCAGATGGGCGGCGAAACGCATATTTTTGCCGCCGCCTACCGCGATGCGGAGTTTGACGAAATATTGACCCTGTGCGACCATTTGAGCTTCAACTCGTTCGCCCAGTGGCAGCGCTACCGCGGCAAAGCGCTGGGGGCGGGCAAAAGCTGCGGCATTCGCATCAACCCGCAGCACTCCACCCAGCAACACGGCATTTACGACCCCTGCGCGTCAGGCTCCCGCCTTGGGGTCACCCGCGCGGCGTTCCGGCCCGATTTGCTGGACGGCATTGAGGGATTGCATTTCCACACCCTGTGCGAGCAAAACGCCGATGCCTTAATTGAAACCCTTGCGGCGGTGGAAGAAAAGTTTGGCGAATTTTTGCCCCGCATGAAATGGGTGAATTTTGGCGGCGGGCACCACATCACCCGTGCGGATTATGACCGTGAGGCACTGGTGCGCTGCGTGCGGCGCTTTCGCGAAAAATATGGGGTGGACGTTTATTTAGAGCCGGGCGAAGCGGTGGCGCTGAACGCGGGCAGCCTGTTTGCCACCGTGCTGGACGTGGTGGAAAACGATATGCAGATCGCCATTTTAGACGCCTCTGCCGCCTGCCATATGCCGGACGTGATTGAAATGCCTTACCGCCCGCCGCTGGCAGGCGCGGGGCAGCCGGGTGAAAAGCCCTACACCTACCGCCTTGCGGGCGGCACCTGCCTTGCGGGTGACGTGATCGGCGATTATTCGTTTGACGCGCCGCTGGCGGTGGGCACCCGGCTGCAATTTGATGACATGGCCATTTACACCATGGTCAAAAACAACACGTTCAACGGCATGCCGCTGCCCGCCATTGCCGTGCGCCGCCCCGGCGGCAAAGTGGAATTGGTGCGCAGCTTTGGTTATGAGGATTTTAAACAGCGCCTTTCGTGATGAGCGGGGGTGATTAACGCCCTGCGGGGCGCCCGTGGGGGAACAGGCAATGATAGCAGCAAAATTTGGCGGCAGTTCGCTTGCCGACGCGGCACAGTTTCGGCGGGTGCGCGACATTGTGCGTGCTGATAAAAGGCGGGCCTATCTCATACCCAGCGCCCCCGGCAAGCGGTTTGACGGGGACGACAAAATCACCGACCTGTTGTACCGCTGCCACGCGCTACAGGCAGCCGGGCAGCCGTTTGATGCGCCGTTTGCGGCCATCTGCGCCCGGTATACCGAAATTGCGGCCGCGCTGCGCCTCACGGTCGACCTTGAAAGCGCACTGGGCGAAGTGCAGCGCACGATTACTGCGGGGGCCGGGGCGGATTACTGTGCCAGCCGCGGCGAGTACCTGTGCGGTTTGCTGCTGGCCGACTTTTTAGGGCTGCCGTTTGTCGATGCGCAAAGCTGCATCCTGTTTGATGAAAACGGCCAGCTGCTGGCGCAGCGCACGAATGAGGCCCTTGCCGAAGCACTGCAAGAGCTGCCCGGCGCCATCATCCCCGGCTTTTACGGCAGCGGGCCGGATGGCGCGGTGCGCACCTTTTCGCGCGGGGGCAGTGACATCACCGGCGCACTGGTTGCGCGGGCGGTAAGGGCAGAAGTGTACGAAAACTGGACGGATGTTTCCGGCTTTTTAATGGCCGACCCGCGCGTGGTGCAAGACCCGCAGCCCATCCGCCATATCACTTACCACGAAATGCACGAGCTCAGCCGTTCCGGTGCCACCGTGCTGCACGAGGACAGCGTGTTCCCCGTCAGCCGCGCGGGCATCCCCACCAATATCCGCAACACCAACGCGCCGCAGCACCCCGGCACCATGATCACCTGCACGGCGGTGCAGCGGGAGGACTTTGCCATATTTGCCGGTATTGCGGGCAAGCGCGGTTTCAGCCTGCTGCTGGCAGAAAAAGACGAGCCCGGCAATTCGCCCGCACTGTTGCAGCAGGTGTTTTGCGCGGTCAATGGCTGCGGCCTGCGGTTCGACTATCTGCCCACCGGCCTCAACAACATCTGCCTGCTGGCAGAGACTGCGGCACTCACCCCGGTGCTGGGGCGGCTGCAACAACAAATAGATGCCATCGACATCCCGCAACATTTTTCGGTGCAGCAGCACTTCGCTCTGCTTATTTTAGTGGGGTATGGCGTGCGGCACACCCGCACTTCGGTGGCGCGCATTTACGAGGCGCTGCGCCGGGCTGAAATTGGGGTGCACATCCTCAACCAGGGCAGCGGCGAGCTGAGTACCTGGGTGGGGGTAGATGAAGCGGATTTGGAAAACGCCATTCGCGCCATTTATGCGGAGTTTGCGGTAGCAACCGAGCCCGCGCAGCAGGCATAAACACAAATCAAAACAGGGCCGGTATGCGACTTGCATACCGGCCCTTGGCTTTGCTATTGCTAAAACAAAAATCCCCCGCAGGTAACACCTGCGGGGGCACTGTGCGGGGTAGCTAAGTGGCGGTTACACCGGCACAGTAAAACAGGACAAGAAAGGGTTTTGTGGAAAAGTTAGGTTCAAGGGAAGTACACTCAGGCCAGTAGGCGCGAGACGGTGCCAACTACCATGCCCCACAGCGAGAAGTCCTGGCCGCCGTAGACCAGCATCCAGTTGCCGATGGTGTGGCTGAAGAAGTACGAGCCAAAGCCAACCAGCAGCACCATCACGATGCCGTTGAGCGCAGTGCCGATGATGCAGCCGCGCACACCGCCGGTCGCGTTGCCAATGATGGCGGCGCAGCCGTTTTCAAAGAAGCAGGTGACAACCAGCGGGATAATGATGGTGGGGAACATGCCGGCAGTCAAGATGATGGTGATGGTCGAAGTGATCATGGCAACGATGAAGCCGATGATCAAAGCGTTCGGTGCAAAGTTAAAGATAACCGGGCAGTCCAGTGCGGGAATAGCACCCGGGACCACTTTTTCGGCAATGCCCTGGAAAGCGGGCACAATTTCACCGATCAACATGCGAACGCCAAGCAGCATAATGGTCATGCCGACACCAAAGTAGATTGACTTTGTGAAGATATAGGTGAAAATACCGGTTTTGCCGCCGGCATAACCCCAAATTTCGGCCGGGATCATGCCGTTCACACGCATCAGAATGGCCATTACGATATACGCAATTGCAATCACGATCGAGCCGGTCAGCGAGACTTCACGCAAAAAGCCGAAGTTTTTTGAAATTTTAAGGTCTTCGGTCGATTTGGATTTATCGCCGACCAGTTTGCCCAAATAACCGGTGAGCAGTGAGAGGCAGGTGGTCGGGTGGCCGATGGTGAAATCATCCGAGCCGGTGACCTCATGTACCAGCGGGCGCATCAGGTTTGGCGAGATGATCATGTAAGCGGCGGTGAAAACCGTGGCGACGACGAGCAGTTTAATACCGGACAACCCGGCGTCCACGCCGGCGGCAATAAACACATACGGGAACCAGTACAGCATATGCCCGGTCAGAAAAACGGACTTCCATTTTGTGAACCGCGCAACCAGCAGGTTGATCAGGAACGCAATCAGCATCACGATGCCGATCTGTGTGCCATAAACGGTCATGTCGATGTCTTTTGCATTGTTTGCCGCGGGCAGCATGGCGCTGAACGCAGTCGAAAGCCCGTCAATCGAGCTGCCGACAATCAGCCCGGTACCGGTGGTCAACACAAAATAGCCAATAGCGGTCATCATGGTGCCGCGCACCACATCACTGAACGGCTTTTTTTGCAGCACCAGGCCAACCAGTGCGATCAGTGCAAGGAAAATAGCGCCCTGTCCAAAAATTTCATTTACAATAAAGTTCAGTACTGCCATTTCAAAATCCTCCTCCAACATCCGTTTCGAAATTTATAATTACTGCTGTTTGTCTTGAATGAAGCTCAGTACCTTTTCTGTCACTTCAGCAGTGTTCATGAAGTTCTTCACCGCAAACACCGGCACACTGGCCCGGTCTTTAATGCGCTCGCTCAATTCTTCCGAAATAAAAATCGCGTCACATTCGTTGGTCAGGCAGGTGCCCACATCACCGCAAAACACGGTGGCATCGACCCCGTTTGCCTTTAAAATCCCCTCGATCTTCATGCGCAAAAAAAGCGAAGAACCACAGCCAAACCCACACACTGTCTGAATTTTGATCTTTTCCATAAAAAACTCCTTTCTTTTCTCTATTGCAAGCAGAACGCTGCTTCACAATCTTTTTTACCCGCCCGCCGGCGGGGTGCCACAAACCCTGTAATCAGGCGTTTTGCAGCAGGGCCAACAGGCCATTTGCACTTTTAGCCTCGGCTATTTTGTCGATCATGCCGTCTTCCATCACCGACATGGCCACCCGCTGCAACGTGGTGCGGTGCGACTCGCGGTCTTTGCAGCAGATGCACAGCACGACCTTTACCGGGTCGTTTTCCTCATTGCCAAAGGCCACGGGGGTCTTTAAGGTAATCAGCGAAATATCGTCGCGCAGCACGGCGGCAGAGGGTGCCGCGTGTGCCAGCGCAAAGCCGGGCATCAATACCATATAGGGCCCCAGCTCCACTACCGCCGCAATCATTTCATCAATATACTGTGTGGTAATGCTGCCCGCCTGCAGCAAAAGGTTGCCGGCACCGCGCACGGCATCCTGCCACGAGGGTGCGTCGACACCAATTTGAATATTTTCTTTTCGAATCAGGTCATCCATTTCTGTTCCACCTTTTCTCCGTTTACTCAAATATACCGCTTGTCATATAAAAAAGCAATAGTTTATGAATTTTTTTTAAATAATTAGAAAATATGATCATAAAATGTCGAGTAGTTTGTGGAAGATAATTTCAATCTGGAGTCTAATTTTACAAAAACGACAATAATAAATTGCTTTAAAAGAAAAATAATATTAAAAGATACGAAGTTTCTTTGACTGAAGATAAAAGTAGCAAGAAAAAGATTGAAAAAATATATAACATGTGGTACTATTTTTTTAAAACATCGTATTCCTAAACAGTAATGCCGCTGGACGGGTATGCCGATTTCGTGGTTGTTGCACGGGCGTGGCCGTACCCACCGCAGAAAGGAAAGGCGCATGGCAAAAGCAGAATCGGGGTACTCGCCCAAGTATAAACAGCTGAAAGAAGACCTGCTGAACATGCTGCAAACAGACAGCAGCTTCCCGGAGGGGTGCCTGCCCTCCGAACGTGCGATTGGTGACCAGTTTGGGGTCAGCCGCATTACGGTGCGCCGCGCAATCGCCGAATTGCAGCAGGAGGGCGTTTTATACAGTGTGCAGGGTAAGGGCGTTTTTATCCGCAGCAAAAAAATACCGCAGCCGCTGGCACAGCTGACCAGCTTTACCAGTGATATGTTGCACCGGGACATGAAACCCAGTTCGCAAATTTTAGCGATGGAGATGGTCACCGCGGGGGACGCCATTGCGGCAATGCTACAGGTAAAGCCCGATGACACGGTGACGATCCTCAAGCGGCTGCGTATTGCCGACAAAGAGCCCATGGCCATTGAGACCTGTTATATGAACAGCAGCATTGGCGCGGTGGTACTGGAAAATTTAACGAATGACGGGTCGCTGTACGAGCTGTTTACCACCCGCCTTGGCATTGTGCTGGCAAGCGCGCAGGAATCCATTGAGGTCATCTCTTTAAAGGAGTATGAGCGCGCGCTGCTCAAAAGCGAAGCTTCACCCGGGGCACTGTTCATTCGCCGTTTGACCTTTGACGACCAAAACCGCCCGGTGGAATATGTGGAGTCGAAATACCGTGCAGACCGCTACCGCTTCCAGGTAGAACTGGCCTTTCGGGAACCGGATATCAAAAATGATTGGAGCATCATGTAATGTTTGTGGAAGAGTACAGTAAAACGGTCAGTGGGGTTTTGCAACAGATTTTTTTAAATGAGGCGCAAAATATTGCGAAAGCGGGCGAGCTGGTGGCACAGTCGCTTCAAAAAAACGGCTTACTTTATGTGTTTGGCTGCGGCCACTCGCATATTTTAGAAGAAGAGTTGTTCTACCGGGCCGGGGGGCTGGCTGCGGTGAGCCCCATTTTTGAAACTTGTGCCATGCTGCACGAAGGTGCGGTGAAAAGCAGCTATGTAGAGCGCATGAGCGGCTATGCCGAGCAGGTCATTTCCCGCTACCCCATCACCGAAAACGACTGCCTGCTGATCGTGTCCAGCTCCGGTATCAACCCGTTTCCCATTGAAATGGCGCAGGGGGCATCGAGCCGCGGGGCAAAGGTCATCGGGATCTCTTCCTTTTTTTATAAAGCCCAGCAAAGCAGGCAGGCGCAGGGGCTGCACTTGCCGGATGTCTGCGATTTGTGCATCAACAATTATGTGCCGGTGGGGGATGCCAGCATAGAGGTGTGTTCAGACGGCACGAAGGCGGGCCCGGTCTCCACCATTGCCTCGGCAGCCATCAGCAACAGCATTGTGCTTTCGGCCTGCGAAAACCTGCGCAGCAAGGGCATTGAGCCCAAGGTGTTCAGCAGTGGCAACTGCCCCGGTGGGGACGAGCATAACCGCACGGTGATTGGCGAATACCGCGACCGCGTGCGGTACCTGTAACACAGGCCCTGTAAGGCCACCCGGCAAAAAACACAAAAACAAAAGGCCGCCGCACAGTAATTTTACTGTGCGGCGGCCTTTTGTTTTGGATGATATAAAGCGGCCCGGTGCTTTAGGGGCGCCGGTTGCGCCAAAGCCAATGATGATTCGCGGCAAAAACCCGGCACAAAACGGTGGCAAGCTGCCATAGCAGTAGCGGTGCACTGTGCGGTGAAAAAACGATGCGCCGGTATCCTTCTAGCCGTCACTTTTGTATTACATTTCACCGCGCAGCTCTTCTATTTTGTCCTTTGCTTCGGCCAGCACTGCGGTGCCCTTTGGGGTCAGGGTGTAATATTTGCGGCGGCGCCCGTTTTCGCTTTTCGTCTCTGCCAACAGCAGGCCCGCTTTTTCTAAATTGTGAAAAATGGGGTACAGTGTACCCGCGCTCACATGGTAGCCGTGGTGCTGTAATTCCTCCATCATCCAGCTGCCATAAATGGGCCTCTCTTTGGCATGGTGCAAAATGTGCAGCTCTATAAAAGCCAAAAGCAATTTGCGCAATACCGGTTCTTGCATTGTGCCGCCCCCCGTGATAGTATAATATCGAAAGCCGATAACGAGATTCGATAATTATACTGTACCAGATTTCACCGCAAGGTGCAAGGGAGTGGTTTTATGCCGCCGATACTGGCTGCAAGTGACCTGCATTTTTTAGATTTTCTGCACTACCCGCCGATTGCCATCGAGCAGGGGTCGATGACCTTTGTGCAGGGGCCCAGCGGCTGCGGCAAAAGCACGCTGCTGCGGCTGTTTAATGCCACCGCCACCCCGTCGGCGGGGCAGGTGTTGTTTGATGGGCAGGACATTGCGGGGCTGGACACGATTCAGCTGCGCCGCGACGTATTATTAGTGTCGCAGGCGACCTACCTGTTTGATGATACCATTGAGGGCAATTTTTTGCGTTATTATGAATTACGCGAGCAAACCCCGCCTGCGCAGCAGCAAATGCGTGACTGCCTTGCGCTGTGCTGTGCGGATTTTGAGCTTAGCGCCTCGTGCAGCACACTGTCCGGTGGCGAGCGCCAGCGGGTGTTTTTGGCGATTTTTCTTTCGTTTGCGCCGCGCGTGCTGTTGTTGGATGAGCCCACCAGTGCACTGGACGAAGCGACGGCCCGGCAGTTGATGGAACAGCTGAAAGCCCACTGTGTGGCACAGCAAATCACGGTAGTGGTGGTCAGCCACGACCGGCAGCTGGCACAGCAGTATGCCGATGCGACGATTATATTGGCAAAGGGGGCTGCAGAATGAAAGGCGTTGTGGAAATACAGCTTTGGCAGTTTGGGCTGATCTACCTATTGCTGCTGATCGTAGTCGGCGTGATGAAAAAATGTCATGTCAACCAAAGCAGGTTGCTGGTGTGGGCCAGTGTGCGCATGTCGGTACAGCTGGTACTGGCGGGGCTCGTGCTCACCTATATTTTTAAAAACCCACACCCGGCGCTGACGTTGCTTTACCTTACGGCGATGATTGGGTTTGCCATCTACCGCGTGCTGTCGAAAAACAAGGGCATCAACCGGCGGTTCCAGCAGGTCATCGGCCTTTCCATCGCGTTGCCGGGGCTGTTTGTGGCCGCGTTCTTTATCTATATTGTGGTGGGCGAAACGTCGTTTGACCCACAGTATATCATCCCAATTGCGGGCATGATCATGGGCAACGCGATGAATGGCGTGACGCTGGGCATTAAGACCTTTCGCGAAACGCTGGAAAGCCAGCGCCCCCGCATGGAAGCGCTGCTGAATGCCGGTGCCACCCCGCGCAGTATTTTAATGCCGTTTATGAGCCAGTCGCTGGAAACGGCGCTGCTACCCACGATGAACTCGATGCTGGGCATGGGCATCGTGTCGCTGCCCGGCATGATGACCGGCCAGATCTTGTCCGGCACACTGCCGACGACGGCTATTTTGTACCAGATCGCCATCATGATCGCCATCTGCACCGTCGTTTGCCTTGCCACGTTTGGGTCGCTGTATTTTGGACTGAAAACACTGTACAACAGCCGCAACCAGATCCTGTTATGAAAAGAATGGTAAAAACTACCCTTTAATGGTATACTAAAGGGGATGAACGCCAAAAGGGCGTGTTGTCGCGCCGCGGCATCGCTGCGACGAAAATAAAAAACAACCATCGACCGGCAGAAAGGAAGATGCATATGAACCCCTTTATTTACGACATCCCCACCCGCGTGTACTTTGGCGAAAACCAACTGGGCAACCTTGGGCAAGAGCTTGCGCGTTTTGGCAAGCGGGTCTTGCTTGCCTACGGCGGTGGGTCGATCAAAAAAAGCGGCCTGTACGACCGCATTGTGGCAGAGATCAAAGCGGCGGGGCTGACGCTGTTTGAGCTTTCGGGCATCGAGCCCAACCCGCGCATCGGCTCGGTGAGCGCCGGGGCCGAAATTTGTAAAAAAGAACAGATTGATGTGCTGCTTGCCGTGGGCGGCGGCTCGGTGCTGGACTGCGCAAAATTTATTGGCGCCGCCACCTTTTACGATGGCGACGCCTGGGACATTTTAAAGGGCGAGGTGGACGTGACCCGCTGCCTGCCGCTGGTGACAGTACTGACCCTTGCGGCCACTGGTTCTGAAATGGATACCTCCGGTGTAATCAGCAACCTTGAGACCAAAGAAAAACTGGGCATGGGCTTTGACTGCATGCGCCCCAAGGTGTCGTTTTTAGACCCCACCAACACCTATACCGTCAGCAAATATCAAACGGCCTGCGGCACGGCGGATATGCTTTCGCATCTGTTTGAAGTTTATTTCAATCTGGACCAGGACCTGCAACTGCTGGACGGCATGATGGAAACGCTGATGAAGACCGCGATGAAGTACGGCCCCATTGCCATGCAGCAACCGGATCATTATGAGGCGCGGGCCAATTTGATGTGGACTGGCTCCTGGGCCATCAACGGGTTTGTCAACGGCGGCAAACGGCAGGCGTGGAGCTGCCACCCGATGGAGCACGAGCTTTCGGCCTTTTATGACATCACCCATGGCCACGGGCTTGCCATTTTGACCCCGCGCTGGATGCAATATGTGCTGGATGAGACAACGGCACCGAAATTTTACCAGTACGGCGTGAATGTGTTTGGGCTGGACCCCGCACTGCCGCCGCAGGTGGTGGCAGAGGACGCCATTAATAAAACGGCACATTTTTTGTACGACACACTGGGCCTGCCGGACACACTGGGGGCAGTGGGCATTGATAACAAAAACTTTGCGCTGATGGCGCAAAAAGCCTGCAATGGCGGGGTGTTGCACGGTTTTAAACCGCTGGCGCCGCGCGATGTTGAAAACATTTACAATATGTGCCTGTAACAGGTAAACGCCAAAACAGGGCCGGCGGGGATATTCCCCACCGGCCCTGTTTGTCATCGTTATCAAACTATGACGACCGAATGCCCGGCCTGTTGCTTGCTTTGCTCTTTGGCGTGGGCCACGGCAACCGAAAGCTCGGCCAGATCGGTGTATTGCTGCTCGCCGATCGCAAGCACCGCGACCGACAGCGTGGCAAGGGGAAACAGCTCGGGTGCACCCTGCCTGTTTTTAGACAAAATGGCCCCGCGTGCGCGGTCGCTTGGGTTATAGAGCGGCAGAATGTTTTCGCTGAACAGCCCGATCAACGCTTCGCACTGCGCGGTGCTGATGGTGCCGCGGGTCACGACCACAAAGTCATCCCCGCCAATATGCCCGCAAAAATCGGCAAACGCAAAGCTTTGCAGCAGTGCCTCTGCCAGTACCCGGATCATGTGGTCCCCATTGGCAAACCCATAGGCATCGTTGTAGGCCTTAAAGTGGTCAATGTCAATGTAGCACACACAAAACGGCTGCCCGGCCTGCAGCGATGCGGAGATGGTGTTTTGTACGGCGCCGTTGCCGGGCAGGCCGGTCAACGGGTTTGCTTCACTTGCCTGCCGCACCCGCATTTGAATTGCCGCATTCAGCAAATCGCGCACCGTTACCACCCCGGCATAACGCCCGCTTTGGGTGACGACAACGGCGTCATACACCACCGGGGCGGCGCGGTTCATCGCAAGGGTGGCCACTTCATCCAGCGGGGCGGTGCTGTCTACCGCAAGAAAGTCAGTACTCATCAGTGAGCCGATGGTGCGTTTCAGGTACAGGTTATAGCCAAACTGCCCGCTGAAACGCCGGTACAGCTGCTCGCGCGTCAATACCCCGCACACGCTGTTATCCGGCCCCAGCACACAAACTTCCGAGATGTTTTCATCCCGCTGCATCTGCTCGTAAACCAAAACAGCGGCCTGCTGCGGCTGCACGGTCAGCTTTGATTGGCAAATAGAGGCCACATTGACAAACAAACTGTTTTGTAAGGGCCCTGTTAGTGGCCCGCCCGCTTGCGCGGCGTTGCGTATCAACTGGCCCCCGCTGTTGCAGCAGGGTAAAAAATCTTCGCCCGGGCGCCCCAGCAGGTACCCCTGCCCATACCCCACCCCAAGGCGCACCAATGCGGCAAGCTCCTCTGCCGTTTCAATGCCCTCGGCGATCAACTGGATATGCAACTCCCGGCAAAACTGCACCATGCCGCGCACGAGGGCCTGCTTTGAAGGGCTTGTTTCAAGGCCATGTACCAGTGCAATGTCCAGTTTGACATAGTCCGGTAAGACGGTGGTGCACACGCGGTTGAAGCCGGAATACCCCGCCCCAAAATCGTCGATGGCAATTTTAAATTGCTGGCTTTGGTAATGGCTGACCGCCGCGGTAAATGCAGTGAGGTCGGTGATGTCGTTTTTTTCGGTGATCTCAAAAATAACATCGTTGGTGTCCACCCCATACTCCAGCAGCTTTTCGCGGGTAAACCCGGTGCGCAGCGCGGGGTCGTAAATAATATTGGGGTCCACATTTAAAAACAGTTTCGTGCCCGCAGGTTTTTGCCGTGCGGCCTGCAACGCGCGGGTGCGGCAAAGCATCTCAAACTGCCACAGTTTTTGCAACTGTGAAGCCGCCGAAAACAGTTGCTCAATCCCAAATTCGCAGCTTGGCAGCGTGACCCTGCTCAGTGCTTCATACCCCAGTACGGCACCTGTTTTCAGCGAAAAAATGGGCTGGTAAACTGTGCGAATGTGCCCCCCGTACAGCACTGAAAGAAATTGGTTTTCAAGCTCCAACAAAAACACTTCCCTTCATGCGGTGTTGCAATCGTCACTGGGTTTGGCGGGCTGTGTTTTGTTTTAAAACGCGGCCATCTTTATTCTATTAAAAAAAACGGGCCATGCAATGGGGTAAAGTGTATGGGTTTTGTAAAATTTGCAAATAACATCATACAAAATGAAACATTTATAAAATAATAATAAAATTGTGAATTTATTGTCTTCTTGTGCGGGTGTGCAAATAAAATAAACGCCCGCGGTGCAAGGCAAATAGCCCTGCGGCGCAGGCGATTTATTAACGTAAAATTTGGCACCTTTAGGGTCAGTCAAGGCGCAGGTTCATCCAGCTTTCATCCCTTATAAACCCCAGTTTTTCATACACGGGGCGGCCCATGGCAGAAGCAGAAAGCATCAGGGCGGGGACCCCGCGCTTTTCGGCTTCGGCCATTAACTGGCGCAGTAAATCACCGGCAATACCACGCCCGCGAAAGGCGGGGCTGGTGTACACATTGGTCAAATAGCCGCGTATTCCACCGGGGTTTGTGAAGGATGGGGGAAACGGGTAAAAAATAATCGCGGCGGTGGCAACCAGCGCGCCGTTTTCCTCCGCGACCCATTCTACCAGTGTGCCGTCTTGCATGCCCTGCGCAAAAAAGGCATGTAACTCGCGGTCGATATTACAATTTGGCTGCTGACCTTCATCCATCAGCTGTTGCTTGCACAACTGGGCCAGTTGTTCAATTTCTTCGGCTCGGGCGGGGCGGTACTGCATAAAGCCTCCTTTTGCTGGCTGTTTCAGCCGGTATGAATAGTCTGTTGCAGCCAGCTGCGGTAAGCGGCTAACTGCGTATCGGTGTGAAAATAATGCTCGGCGCCCGGCACCACCGTCAAACGGTAGCCATGGGCGGCGGCAAAGCGGGCGGCATCCGGCTGGGCGCACAGGGTGTCCAGCTCGCCCCGCAGGATTGCGGTGGGGCTTTGCCATTGCTGTACCGGGTGCTCGCAAAGGTAGCAATAGTCACGCCAGTAAAGCACGGGGCCATTTGCCAGCGGGATGATTTTTTGCTGTTGCAACTGAGCCTTGGAGATGCCGGCGGCTGCCATCAGGCCCTCAGTCAGCTGGCGCATATCCAGCACGGGCGACAGCAGCAGGCACTGCTCAAACGTCATTTGCTGCCCGGCCAGCAGCCCGCAAAAAGCCCCGGCGCTGCACCCAAACAGCGACAGCCGCGGCGTTTGCGTTTTGGCGTATTGCAGCACGGCGGTTAAATCCTCCGTGCAGGCCTCGATGGTAAAAGTGCTGCCGTCAGCGGCGCGCGCGCCGTGTGCAGGCAAATCGAAACTGAGTACTTGGTACCCCAGTGGCACGGCGACATCCGCCAGCAGGGCAATGGGGGCATCGTTTTTAGAGGACCCGGCGCCGTGTACTGCAACAAAAATGCGCCCGGTGGGCGGGCCCCACAGCAAAGCGGGGGTGACGCCAATCAAAAAAGAATGTGTGTTCATCTGTTTCCTCCGGCCCTAGCGGAAGGAAGACCTCCGCAGGGTGAATAAGTTGTTTGACATGGGTGAAATCCTCCTTTCTGCAAAGTAAAACCGGCCACAAAAGGCCGGTTTTATTGTAGCACACGGCCCTGTAAAACAAAAGCGACGCCCACAGGGCACCGCTTAAAGCTGACAGTTAAACCCCCGCCGCACCGCCGCGGGCCTGCTGGTTGCAGTACCAGCGAATCATCTTACCGGCAATGCTGTCGGCATTTGGGATGTCGGGCAGCGCATCGGCCCGATACCAGCCTGCGCTGACAATTTCGGTACCGTCCACCGCGATTTCGCCGCTGTCGTAATCTGCTAAAAAAGCGGTCATCAGCGAATCGGGGAACGGCCATGGCTGGCTGCTGAAATAGCGGATATGGTTTACGCGGATGCCAATCTCTTCGCCAATTTCGCGCGCCACACACTGTTCCAGTGTTTCGCCGGGCTCTACAAAACCGGCAATCAGGCTGTGCATGCCGGGGTTAAAGTTGCGGTTGTGCGCCAGCAAAATTTCGTCGCCGCGCAAAATGGCCGTAATGGTCGCCGGGGAGATGCGCGGGTATACAATGTTGCCGCAGGCGGGGCAAACCTTGGCGCGCTCGTCCGCCTTATCGGCCATTTCGTGCCCGCAGTGGCCGCAAAAACGGTTGCTCTGCGCCCAGTGTAACAAATGGTGCGCCGTGCCCGCCAGTGTAAACAGCCCGGCATCGCCCGTGCGCTGGGTGATGCTGCGCAAATCAGTGGCCAGCCAGTTTGCATCCGGCGTGGGCAGGGCCGCCACGTGGTAGTAATAGCAACTCTCGCTGCCGTATTTGCCAAAATAAGTGCCGGGCACGGCGTGCCAGTTTTGCGGCAGCTCACTGCAATGCGGCAGGCACTGTACCGGGCCGTCTTCTAGCAGCAACAGCTTTTTTTCATAAAAAACAAGGGCAAGCCCGTCGGGGTTGCCCTGTGGGGGCAGGTAGCCCGGTACAAATAAGTGGGCGGGGGTGGGGGTCATCACGGCTTTTCACTGCTTTCCGGTTATAATCTGGGCCCTTTAAAAAAGGCCAATGAACACAGTATAATCTGGCACTAGGGTAAAATCAACTAAAACACACCTTGTGTTGTGATATTGTAAAACAGCAGATGCAATAGGCGGCAATACACAAAACCCATAAAATACGATAAAATGTACCAGATTTCTATGAAAACGGCAGAAATACCGAATAATTTCTGTTATTTTGTCAGCGAACATGATATAATCAAAAAATAATAGCTAAAATCACAGGTTGTGAAAATTGCTCTTGGAGGCATGGGGGTGCCGCCGGGAGCAATCTGTTTTTAGCGGCCAATTAACAAAAATTGGCAAGTGGGAAAACCAACAGGAGAGGGTTTTGAACGACATGTTTCGAAGGACGATCAAGGGGGAATTTAAAAAAATTGCCCTTTATACGCTGTTGTTTTTTTTGATATTGAGCATCGGGTATCTTAGCATTGCGGTCATTGTCAAAACAAACGAAAATCAGATTCAGCGAGAAAATGTTTTAAATATGCAGCGAGAGCTTGCCGATGTTGAAAGGGAGATTATCTCCAACAAAATCAACCGGCTGGTATCCGATGTGCTGTATACGGCGGATAGTTTTCAGCTTAACGGTGCCAGTGGCGATGATTACGCGAATCTCAAACGTCAGTGGCTGGTGTTTTCTGACCGCAAAAAAATCTATGACCAGATCCGTTTTATTGATATGAACGGGGACGAGCGCGTGCGGGTAAATTACTTCGACACCGGGGCGCAGGTGGTAGGGGATGCCGAACTGCAAAGCAAAAAAGACCGCTATTATTTTGGCGACACCATCGCGCTGCAAAAAAACCAGGTTTGCATTTCCCCGTTGGATTTGAATGTGGAAAATGGTGTCGTGGAGCAGCCGGAAAAGCCGATGATCCGGCTTTCTACCCCCTGCTATGACAGCAACGGGCAGCAACAGGGCATCGTGGTGCTGAATTATTCGGCGCAGGATATGTTGCAGCAGGTAAAAAATATCGCCTCTACGAGTATGGGCGCGGTGTTTATGCTGAATGCCGATGGGGATTGGCTGTATAACAGTGCCGACAGCAGCACCGAATGGTCTTTCATGTATCAGGACCGCATGCAGCAAAGCTTTGCCGAGAGATACCCTGAGGTATGGCAGCAAGTGCTATCCAGCAATGGCGGGGTGTGGATCTCAGAGCAAGGCGTGTTCAGCTATACCAATGTGCTTACCAATCAAGCATTTGTGCTGGAAAGTGGCGAGGGCGGCATCCATATGGCGGGGGGAGATTGGTACATCGTCTCTTATATTGCACCACAAAGCAAAATGGGGCGGCTGTTTACCGGCGGCACGGTCTCGCTTGTGCTGGAAACGATGGAAGAGAATCCGTTTGTTTACCTGATGATTTTGGTGGTGGCCTTTTTACTGGCATCGTTTGTGTTTTTCAATAAACTGGAACGGGACCGCATTCGATATTTTTCCGAGTACGACGTGATGACCGGTGTGTATAACCGGCGGGCGGGCTTTGCCAAGCTGGACCAGCTTTATAAGGGCGGCAATCGGCGCGAATGCCATATCAGCATTTGCTTTATCGACATCAACGGGCTAAAAGAGGTCAACGACTTTTTGGGGCATGAGGCGGGCGACGAGCTGATTTTGACGGTGGCAGAGGGGATACGGCAGCACATTCGCAAGACGGATTTTGTCTCGCGCCTTGGCGGCGATGAATTTTTGATCGTGTTTGAAACGGCCAGCAAAGACCAGGCAGAGGCGGTTTGGCAACACATCGTGCAGTATTACGAGCGCATCAACGAGCGCGAAAACCGCAAGTATCTGGTTAGTGTCAGCCATGGCATCGAAACGTTTCACTGTGATACCAATGAGTACATTGATTCCGTTATTAACCACGCGGACGAAAAGATGTACGACGAAAAAAGAGAGATCAAAAAAAGCTTACAGGTCATACGCGGCCTGTCGGCCAGTGCCGTGCAGCCGGTTGCCGACTGCCTGTAAATAATAAAAATAAGTAACAAAAGGCCCTTGCCGCAAAAGCGGCAAGGGCCTTTTGTGTTAAACTGGGTACAGCAGTTTTAGGGCATGGCTTTCAGGGGCAGGGGTGCCAAAAAACAAGCTGCTTTGTGGGAACCCCCGGTAAGAGTGTTTGACAAATTGGACGAGTAAACGAACAGCAGAAAAACACTGCGCGTGTGGTAAAAAAGAAAGGGTGGCACAATGAGGAGAAGGGCAGACAGCAGTTAAAAATGGGCAAGGTTACCAAAAAACCGGCAATGTTTTTGCAGTTTGACCAAAACAGCGCGGTGAACTTATTGCAAAAAAGAGAAAAATGTGCCGGTTTTTCAACTTTACTTGCAGACGGCGAAAGCGTGGAATATAATAATGCCATGCTTATTTCTAACTCCGAAATAACGAGTTCGGCGTCCGAAATAAATCGGCACCGAAACAAGAATGATGAATGCTGGAGGATTTGGAATGAGAAAGACAGGGCTCAAAGAGATGAAAAAGCGCAACCGCGAAATGCTGCTGCGCACGATTTTACAGCAGGGCGAGTTATCCCGCATCGAGCTTGCCCACACCACACAGCTTTCACCCAGCACGGTTTCGGCCCTGGTGGCAGAGCTGCTGGAGGAAGGTGTGCTTGTCGAAAGCGGCGAACGCATCACAACGGCGGGGCGCAGCCGTGTGGCGCTGAACATCAGCGAAGAGTATGGCTATATTGTGGTGGCAGAGGTGGGCCGCACAAGCACACAGGTAGAAGTGTTCGATATGGCGCTGGAATGCATCCACCACAAGGTGCTGGCCGACACCTATTTGTCGGGCAACGAGCTGTTGATCGAGCTGACGAGTGCCGTGTTTGAATATTTTGATTATGCCAGCCACAGCATCAATAAGCTTGCCGGGTTTGGGCTGCTGTTTCAAGAGGACATGCAGCCAAGCGATTTCAACGTCATGTATTCCACCGGCTTTTCTTCGGCCAGCATTTCGCTGAAAGAGGCGCTCATCACGCAGTTTCGCATACCGGTGATTGAAGATTATTCGCAAACTTACACCATCAGCCAGGCAATAGCGCCAGACCGTGCTTTGCAAAAAAGCAACACCGCGCACCTTGCCATCGGTGAAAAGGTGCTTGCCAGCATCACGTTGCAGGGCGCACCGCTGAAATTAAAAGAGGGCCCGTGCTCGGATATCACACCGCTTATTTGTGGCGACATCGTGGCATTGCCCGCAAAAGAGGCCACGCAGGCGGCGGCCAGCGCCGGGGTGCCTGCGGTGATTGCAGGGCAAAGCAATTGGCTGGAGCTGCTGGCAACACAGCTCAGCGGGGCAATCGTCTGGTTGTGCACACTGCTGCCGCTGGATGTGGTGTTGCTCTCCGGCAAGGCGGTCAAAACGACCGACCTTGCACAGAGGGTGCAACAGCAGGTAGAGGCAAAGCTGCCGGGCAGCGCACCGCAGGTGCAGCGGCTGGAACTGCCTAAAATGGATGTGGCGGCCCTGCTGGCAGAGCATGTGCGGCTGAGCATTCTTTGCCCCAATTAACACATAACGCAAACAGTACGGGGGGATAGCAAGATGAGATACGCAGAGCTGTTATGGCAAAACCGGTTTTCGGTTATCACCAGCCTGCCGCGCAACGAGCTGAAACTTGCCGAAGCTGCTTTAAAAGGCGGTGCGGCGGCCATTAAGGTGCACTGCAATGTGTACCACCGCGCAAGCGGGCAGGTGTTTGGCAGCTACAGCGAAAACCGGGACTTTTTAAAAAGCCTGATCGCGTTGTGCGGGCCGGTGCCGGTGGGCCTGATGCCCGGCGGGCCGGACGGCTATATCACCGTACAGGAGCGGCTGGAACTGGAAGAGATGGGCCTTGCCTTTTTTACGGGGTATGCACACCAGATGCCCTGCCAGATGATGGACAGCACGCGCCTTGACAAAATGGTCGCCATTGGCCCCGGCTATACACAAAACACGCTAGATGCGGTGCGCGCCTCTGATATTGATGTGCTGGAATGCAGCATTCAGCCCGGCGAAGCCTATGGCACGCCGCTGTGCGTCGCAGACCTTTTGCAGTACAGTGACATCGCGGCCAAAACGGCAAAGCCTTGTGTGGTGACCACCCAGCGGGCAATCACCCCGCAGGAAATACACCACCTTGCAAAGGCAGGCTGTAAGGGCATTATGATCGGTGCCGTGGTAATGGGCCCGCAGCAAGACGCCGCGGCGGTGGAGCAGGCGACACGCGCTTTTTGCGCGGCCGCCAAAGAGCTGGCAGAAACCAAACGGATGTAAGCCGCATTTGCGGCTACACATAAAAAAGGGGCAAAGGCCCTGAAAAGTTAGGAGCAGGATTATGTTACAAGGTATTCTTATTCTTGTAGTCTTTTTGGTTGTTGCGGCGTTGATGATGACTAAAAAGATCCCGACACTGCTGGCGCTGCCATTGATGGCCGTGTTGATCTGTGTCATTGCAGGGGTGCCCGCGGTGGGCGCAGACGCTGACGGCGCGCCCATTGGCTGGCTGCAAACCGTGCTGGAAGCCGGTACCGTGCGCATGGGCAGTGCCATTATGGCGGTTATTTTTGGCGCATGGCTGGGCCAGCTGATGAACAAGACCGGCGTGACCGAAAACATCATCAAAAAAAGTGCGGAGCTGGGCGGCGACCGCCCGCTGGTTGTCACGCTGATCATGGTGGCGGCGGTTGCAGTGCTGTTCACCACGTTGAACGGCCTCGGTTCCATCATCATGGTCGGTTCCATCGTGCTGCCCATTTTGGTTTCGGTGGGGGTACCTGCCATCAGTGCGGCGTGCATCTTTTTGATGGCCTTTACCACCGGCCTCACCTTCAACATTGCCAACTGGAAAACCTTCTCGTCGATTTTCAGCCTGGATATCGAGCAGATTAAGGGTTTTGAAATTTACCTGTTTGCGGCGACCTTATTGGCAACGCTGGTGCTGGTATTTGTGGAGTTTAAGAGAAACGGCGTCAAGTTTGCGTTTTCGGCCCCGGCCGGTAAACAAGAGGAGACCCGTCAGTTGAAAGGCATCACCGGTACACTGGCTATGCTGACCCCAATTGTTCCGATCATCTTGGTCGCACTGCTGAAAGTGCCGGTGGTCCCCTCGTTCATTGCGGGTATCATCTGGGTATTGCTGTTCACCTCTAAAAGCTTCTCAAAAGCAATGAACCTGCTGGTCAAAACCTGCTACGATGGCATTACCGATGCGGGCCCCGCCATCATTTTGATGATCGGCATCGGCATTTTGTACCTTGCAGTTACACACCCGATGGTCAAAGAGGTGCTGAACCCGTTCCTGCTGGCGGTCGTGCCCACCGGCCGCATCGGCTATATCATTTTCTTCAGCCTGCTTGCCCCGCTGTCGCTGTACCGTGGCCCGATGAACCTGTTTGGCCTTGGCTCCGGCATTGCGGCACTGGTCATTGGCCTTGGCAGCCTGTCGCCGCTGGCCGTTATGGGCGCTTTCCTTGCGGCAGAGCGCATTCAGGGCTGCGGTGACCCCACGAACACCCAAAACGTGTGGACGGCAAACTTTGCCGAGGTTGAAGTGAACACCATCACCAAAAAACTGCTGCCATACCTTTGGGTCATCGCGGTGTTTGGCGTAGTGCTCAGCGCAGTATTGTATTTCTAATTCAAATAAAGCCTGCTGTGACAGGGTGCCGTACCGGGTACAGTGCCCTGTTTCACAGCCCGCCCGGGGGCAGGGCGAGTACCCGCCCCGGGGCCGGTTGTGAACGAGACCCGGCAGTTAACCAGAATAGGAGATTGAAACAACATGAAAGTGCGCATTGGCATCGACGTAGGCGGCACGTTTACCGATGCCGTCGCGATCAACAACGATACTTACGAGTTGATCGGGACGGTAAAGGTACCTACGACCCATACGGCAAAGGAGGGCGTTGCAGCCGGTATTGTGGAGGTTTTGCACCGTGTGATGCAAGAACACAATATTCAGCCCGACGATGTGACCTTCATTGCCCATGGCACCACGCAGGCGACCAATGCACTGCTGGAGGGCGACGTTGCCAGTGTGGGCATTGTCACGCTGGGCAGTGGTTTGCAGGGAGCAAAAAGCAAGTCGGATACCACGATGGGCAACATTGAGCTTGCGGCAGGCAAGTTTTTGCCCAGCCAGAACAGCTATGTAGATACCGGCGCGTCAAAAGATTTGACGGCGGATATTAAGGCCGCCGTGCAAAGCCTGCTGGCGGGCGGTGCAACCAGCATTGTGGCGGCAGAGGCGTTCAGCGTGGATGACCCCGCAAACGAGACCGCCACGGTACAGGTGTGCAGCGAACTGGGGGTGCCGGGCACCGCCACCAACGATATTTCAAAGCTGTATGGCCTCAAAATTCGCACCCGCACGGCGGTGGTCAACGCAAGCATCATGCCCAAAATGCTGGAAGCTGCCACGATGACCGAGCGCAGCATCCAGAATGCAGGCATTAAAAGCCCACTGATGGTCATGCGGTGTGATGGCGGCGTGATGACGGTAGAAGAAGTGCGCAACCGCCCCATTTTGACGATTTTGTCCGGCCCGGCGGCAGGGGTTGCCGGTGCGCTGATGTACGAAAAGCTGACCGACGGCATCTTTTTTGAAGTGGGCGGCACCTCCACGGATATCTCCTGCGTCAAAGACGGCAAGGTGATGATCCAATACGCCGAAGTGGGCGGCCACAAAACCTACCTGAGTAGCTTGGACGTGCGCACCGTGGGCATTGGCGGCGGCAGCATGGTGCAGCTGGAAAATGGCAAAGCGGTGGGCACCGGCCCGCGCAGCGCCCATATTGCCAATTTGGAATACGAAGTTTACTCCGACCCGCAGGCCATCACAAACCCGCGCCTTGTGGCGGTGCACCCCACCCCCACTGACCCGGAGTATGCTTGCATTGAATGTGATAATGGGGTCAAGGTGGCCCTGACAATGGCGGGCGCCGCCAATATTGCCGGTTATGTGCACGAGGGCGATTATGCGTACGGCAGCAAAGAGGCGGCCGTGCGCGCATGGCAGCCGCTGGCCGCACAAATGGGCTGCACCGTAGAGCAGGCAGCCCAAAAAGTGCTGGCCTTTGCGGCAGAAAAAAATTCTAAGGTTGCAGCGCAGCTGATGAAAGATTACAGCATGGACCCGCGCACCACCCTGTTTGTGGGCGGTGGTGGTGGTGCCGCCACCGTGGTGCCGCATTTGGCTGAGACGATGGGCCACCGGCACCGCATTGCGCAAAACGCGCCGGTCATCTCCACCATCGGCGTGGCCCTTGCGATGGTACGCGACATGGTCGAGCGCACGGTGTCAAACCCGACGGATCAGGACATCATCAGCGTGCGCCGCGAAGCAGAGCTGAAAGCAATTCAAAACGGTGCGGCACCCGGCACGATAGAGGTCAGTGTGGAAGTGGACACCCAGCGCAATGTGTTGCGCGCGATTGCCGTGGGTGCTACCGAGCTGCGCAGTAAGAACAGGATGAACGAAAACCTGACGCAGGACCAGCTGTTTGAAATTGTGGCGGAAAACCTTGGCGCAGAAAAAAAGAAGCTCGAGATTACCGCCCAAAACGGCACTATGGTCGCAGTGCAGTACGACCGGGTGGAAAAAAAGCTGCTGGGCCTTTTGCGCAAAAAAACGCGCCCATTGCGGCTGATTGATGACGAGGGCGTCATCCGGCTGCAAAAAAACAACGCATGGGTGCGCCAGTCCACCGTGGGTGGCTGGCAAAAAGACGCGGCGTGGATGCTGGAAGAGCTGACCGAGTACAACGACGGCGGTGCCAACCTGCCCAACTTGTATGTGGTGCTGGGCAAGCGCATCATTGATTTGTCCGGGCTGACCAGCGATACCCAGATCTACAGCCTTGGCAATGTGGAGCTTGCGGGCTGCGGCGCACAGGAACAGGTGATCGTTGCGGCCACAAAACGCGTGGACGCCTGACAAAAGGAGGGGTGGGAATGCCGGATGATACGTTGCCGTTCCCCGGCAAAGAGCTTGCGCTGCAAGAGCTGAGCTATGATGTCTGCTATTCCCGCATCCCGCAAGCAGACAGGGCGCGCATTGTGCAAAGCGCCTGGCAAAAGGGCGAGCAGGCGGCCCACGCGGTGTTCCGGCAGTGGGGCGGCGAGACTGACTTTTTTGCCATCGCCCAGCGCAGCGGCCTTGCTTGCGAACAGCTTGAAAAGGATTACATCGTGGGCAAACAGCGCTATTTCAGCGATTATCTGTCAGGCAAAAACGAAATTAAGCTGTACCTTGGCTCCATTCGGCTGTGGGCACAGCAAAACGGCCTTGCGCTGCAAACGGCCCTGAATGTGATTTTGAGCCACGAGTATTTCCACTTTTTAGAGTGTACCCAGTTGGGGCTCACCAGCCGGGAGTATCAGGTACCGATGCTTTGCATCGGGCGGCTGAAACTTGGCAAAACGGGGGTGCGCGCACTTTCAGAGATTGGCGCCCACGCGTTTGCGCGCACTTATTATGAACTGACGGCAGAAAAGGAGAGGGCAGATGAAAAAACTCAGCTATGACGTTGTGGTCATTGGCGGCGGGCCCGCGGGCACCGTTGCGGCGATTGCCAGTGCAAGGGGCGGCGCAAAAACCATTTTAATTGAACAAAACGGCTATCTTGGCGGCGCGCTGACTGCCTGCGGCACCGGCCCGCAGATGACGTACCACGCGGGCAAAAAACAGGTGGTCTGCGGCATCCCGCAAGAGATGGAAGCCGAAATGGTGTGCCGCGGTTTTTCTACCGGGCATATCCCCGACGCGGTGGGCTTTTGCTCTTCCACCACGGCGTTTGACCCCGAGGGCATGAAGATTGTGTGGGAGGACATGGCCCAAGAGGCCGGTGTGGTGCTGATGTACCACACGGTGTTTACCGGCTGCACGGTAGAGAACGGTAAAATCAGCAGCGCCACCGTGTACACAAAGGGCGGTTTTTACGAGCTTTCGGCCGGGGTGTTCATCGATGCGTCGGCAGATGCCGACCTTGCCACCGCCGCCGGGGTGACCAGCGTGTATGGCCGCGAGGAAGACCACCTTGCACAGCCGATGACGATGAATTTTCACGTTTACGGGGTCGACCGCGATAAGGTGTGCGACTATGTGCTGAATAACCTTGACGACATGGCCCGCTATACCCCGCGCAACCTGCGCGAGCTGCCGCATTACGATATTTCCGGTGCGTTCAGCCGGGTGCAGGCGGCAAAAGATGCGGGCGAGTTTCACATCGACCGCGACACCGTGCTGTGCTTTGAAACCAACACGCAAGGCGAGTATGTGGTCAACATGACCCGCATCCCAAAACACAGCGCAGTTGACCCGTTTGAGCTGACCGCGGCCGAGATCGAGGGCCGAAAACAAGTGCAGGAGGTACTGCACTTTTTGCGCAACTACATCCCCGGGTTCGAGCATTGTCAGCTGGCTTTTTCCGGCCCCAATATTGGCATACGCGAAAGCCGCAAAATCGACGGCGTGTACAAGCTGACGGCGGAGGATTTGACCGATAATGTCATGTTCCCGGATGCGATCGCGATGGGCGGGTACCCGATCGACGTGCATTCGCCCGACGGCGGCAACACCGTGCACAAATTTTTAAAGCCCGGCAGCTGGTACTCGATTCCATACCGAAGCCTGATTGCCGACAAAATTGAAAATTTGGTCGTGGCGGGCCGCTGCCTTAGCGCCACCCATGTGGCCTGTTCTGCGGTGCGGGTGACCCCGGTGCTGATGGGCATTGCACAGGCGGCGGGCACCGCGGCGGCGCAAAGCATTACAACAGGGCAACCCGCCAATAAACTTGACACCGACCAGCTGCGTACGACACTAAAAGCAAACGGCGCATTTTTAGACGAATACCAGCCGGCGTGACACTTATCCACAGTGCAGCGGCATCAAAACCAACAAATAAAGGAAGCCTGAAAGAATGGACAAACAACAGTTAAAGCAGACGCAAGCATGGGTGCGCGGGCAGCTTGACAGCAGTGCACAGTTTTGGCTTACCCATGGTATGGACAAAGAAAACGGGGGCATTTACACCTGTTTGGACCGCACCGGGCGGGTGTATTCGACCGATAAAAGTGTTTGGATGCAAGGGCGCTGTGCGTGGACGTATGCCTACCTGTGCAACATGTACGGTGCGCGGCCCGAATGGCTGGCGGCCAGTAAATCCTGCCTTGATTTTATGGAGCAGCACTGCATCAACCGCGCGGCGGGGGACCGGATGTATTTTCAGGTCACCGCAAAGGGGCAGCCGCTGCGCCAGCGCCGGTACTGCTTTTCAGAGGGGTTTTACGCCATTGCCAACGCGGAATATTATGCGGCAACCGGCGAGCAGCAATACCTTGACCGCGCACGGCGAGCCTACCATTTGATTTACGACCTCAATAACGGCAACATTGCCGACCCCACCGGCCTTGGCCCCAAGGGCATCCCGGCAACGCGAAGCGGGCGCACACTCGCAAACCCGATGATCTTTTTGAACATCACCAGCGTGCTGCGCCGCACCGACCCGCAGCACATGGACGAATACGACCACTATGCAGCGGAGTCCGCCGCGCAGATTGTGCAGTACCATGTAAAGCCACAGCTGGGTTGCACGCTGGAAAACGTGGGGCTAAACGGCGAATTTTGGGCCGACGTGACCGACGGGCGCATTGTAAACCCGGGGCACGACATTGAGTGCAGCTGGTTTTTGATGGAGTACGCGAATTACCTTGGCGGGCAGCAGGGCAAGCAGCTGCACCAAACGGCAGAGCTGGTGTTCAACAATGCCATCAATGCCGGGTGGGACAAAGAGTACGGCGGCCTGCTGTACTTTATCGATGCGCTGGGCAACCCGCCCGAGGCGTACGAGCACGACATGAAGCTGTGGTGGCCGCACAACGAAATTTTAATCGCTTCGCTGATGGCGTACCGCGACACCAAAGACGAAAAATATCTTGACTGGTTTAATAAGACAGTCGATTACTGCAAAGCACATTTCAGCGACCCGCAGTACGGCGAGTGGTACGGGTATTTGCGACGTGACGGCAAGCCCACCGAGCCTTCGACCAAGGGCAGCACCTTTAAAGGCCCGTTCCATTTGCCGCGCAGCATGGTGCAGGTGGATAAAATGATCGACGAAATTTTGGCAGAAGATTAACCGGCCCGGCTTAGGCCGGTGTGCTGCAAAATCATAAAAAACGCACCGTGTAAAAAGATATTTCTTTTTACACGGTGCGTTTCGTTTATCCCTCTTTTAAGATGGGAACTTAACGGCTAAGCAAGCCGGGCGTTTGGGGCACTGATACGCATCAGGTGTTTTTCAGCTTGCAAAGCTGCGTTTGTAACTACTGCAACTCTTCGGCAGAAATGTGGCCAAATTCCAGCGCGTCGCGCAGCTTCAAAGGCGCGGCAAAGCTGAGCAGCTCATCTTCGCTGAGCGCGGAATCCCCGGCCCCGGTGCCGGCAAAGGCGGCGCGCAATATCGGCTGCAACAGGGTGCGCGCACTAGGGTTTTGCAACAGGTGGCCCAGCGTACAGTCTACCGATAAAAAAGCCTCGTAATCATCGTTAATATGTGCGGGGCACACCGGCGCCGTGTATCCATCAGGGCCAAAGCCGCCAAGCACGTCGCGCAGCCAGCCAATGCTATCCTGTACCCAATTTGCGGTTCGCGCGCACAAAGCGGGGACCGGGCCCTGTATGGCGGGGGCGGCGGTAGAAAACCCGTGCGGGCCAAAGGCATAAATATGGCTTTCAAACGCAATGCCGTAGCGGTCCAGTGCCTGCATGAAGCGCAGCGAATTTGCAACGGGCACCACGTTGTCGGTGCGGGTGGCAAACAAAAAGCAGGGGCAGGTGTGCTGGTCTACAGCACTAATCACATCCGGTGCGGTCACAGAGCAGCCTTTCACGTCGTCGCTTAACACGGCATAGCCCAAAATGGCGGCATTGGGGCGGTTTTTTGCCATGGTAGCGGCGCACCCCGCAAGGTGACCCCCGGCAGAAAAGCCGACAACGGCAATTTTGTCGCTGCAAATGCCCCATGCAGTGGCATGGCCACGAATCAGCTGCATCGCCTGTTCGTAATCCTGCAACGGGTTTGGCCATGTGGCGTGCTGCTTTACCGAATAGCGCAGAATAAAGGCATGGTACCCCGCCGCAAGGTAGGGCATTGCAACGGGGTCGGCCTCACGGTCAGAGCAAAACTCGTAGCCGCCGCCCGGCAAAATCAATACGGCGGGGCGCTTTTGCACTGCCCGAAACTCGCAGCCGTTTTGCAGTAGGTAACTGGTCAGCGTGACCTGCCGCGCCTCGTTTAACACAAACACTTCGCTTTGCATAAAACCCTCCTGAAGCAAATAAGCCGGGCCCGGCAACGGTAGCCGCCTGCAAAACAGGGGCTGTGCCGGTAGGGCTTAAAAATAAATGGTAAATTTACGCTTTTATTATAGCACGCATTGTGCGGCCCGTGGCAGGATAAAAACAGGCAAAAAGAAAAGAGCCTACCTTTTACAAGGCAGGCTCTTTTAAAATGGGTTTAGGCAAGACGAACATTGGAAGCGCGCAGCTTCTTGGGGTTACGCGGGTCCTGCTCAATTTCAAAGCTGACTTTCTGGCCTTCCGGCAGGGTTTTAAACCCTTCAGCAACAATCGCGGAAAAATGCACAAACACATCGTCGCCGCCAGCGTCATTCGTCAGAAAACCAAAACCCTTTGCCTCGTTAAACCATTTTACAGTACCATAATTCATCATGATACCTCCTTAGAAGTGTTATCCTACGTGCAAAAATAAAAGCCACAGCACCGTAAGCCAAAAAATAGAAATTGACTCACAACCTGTAGCGATCAATTAGCATATTTAGAATACTTATTAAGCATACTACTGAAACTGGCTCTTGTCAACTAAAACTTTTTATTATAAGATATAAAATAGGGCTAAAAATGCAAAAGGAACGCCACTTGCCAAAGGGAGGCCCGCTATGCAGGTTTGGATGATTTTGGGGCTGGTGTCTCTTGGTGCTTTTGTTGCGTATGCCTGCATAGTGGCGGCGGGGCGCAGTGATGAACAGGCCGAGCACATGTTTGAAGAGTGGCAGCGCGAGCACCCGACAAGCAAAAGCGAGGATGAGCCACAGCAAGAGACCCTGCCACAGGATGAGGGCGCGCCACAGGATGAGGGCGCGCCACAAGATAAAGATGTGCCACAGGACAAGGACGTGCCAGGCGGCTGGTAACCGCTGCATTTTACAAAAGCAAAACAGCAGGGCCGGGGCAGTTTGCCCCGGCCCTGCTGTGGCTATAAGGCAGGGGAAACTTTTTTAACTGGCAAGGTATGGTAAAATTAACCATATCTGGTATAATGGTAGCAGGCGACAACCGATTAATTTAAAGGAGGAACCTGCAATGGAAGTAAAACTTGCAAAGCTAAAACGCTTTAACCTCATCATGGGCGCGTTTCATTTGATTCAAGGCATTCTGATGTTAGTGCTTGCAACGAGCGTCATTCAAAAAATTGCCGAGTTTTCCCCCACCATCACGCAGAACTACCTATCGTTTGATGTGGCGACAAAAACCTTGCAGCCGGCAAGCAAAGCACTGTTCGAGCTGCCGTTTGGTATTCTAGTCTCCTGCTTTTTGTTTATTTCTGCCGCGGCACACGCCATTATCTACTTTAACAGCGGCAGCTATTTCAAATACCTGCAAAAGGGCATCAACCCGTTTCGCTGGTTCGAATATGCCATCAGCTCCTCCATCATGATCGTGCTCATCAGCACGCTGTTTGGCATTTACGACATCGCGTCACTGGTGCTGATTTTTATTGTCAACGCCTGTATGAACCTGTTTGGGCTGGTGATGGAACAGCTGAACGCCGGTACAGAAAAGGCGCGGGTCAACTGGGGGCCGTTTGTATGGGGCGCCGTTGCGGGCCTTGCGCCGTGGGTGGCTATTTTTCTGTACATGTTCGGCACCGGCAATTTTGATATGGTGCCATGGTTTGTGTGGGCCATTGTCATCACGTATTTTGTCACATTCAACACCTTCCCCGTCAATATGATTTTACAATATAACCGGGTGGGCAAATGGAAAGATTATTTATACGGCGAGCGGGTGTACATCATCCTCAGCCTTGCAGCCAAAACTGCGCTGGCGTGGCTGGTGCTGTTTGGCGCAATGCAGCCGTAAAAAGCCACCTTCGCAGCCAAAACAACAAACGGGCGGGCATAGCAGTATGCCCGCCCGTTCTATTTTAAAAAGGAAGCCCGTTTGGGTGCGCTGTGCCTTCACACTCTGTTTTGGTGCCGGGCGGCAGCGCCACGCATCAAATGTCGCTTTTTACTTGCCCATCGGCAAACCAGCCTTTGGTACTGCGCGCAATTTTAACAAGGATCAGCATCACCGGCACTTCGGTCAGCACACCCACCGTCGTGGCCAGCGCGGCGGGGCTGCCCGTGCCAAACAGCGCCACAGCTACGGCAACGGCCAGCTCAAAAAAGTTCGATGCGCCAATCATGCCTGCGGGTGCCGCAATGTTGTGCGGCAGCTTTAGCAGTTTGCTGGTAAGGTAGGCAATGAAAAACACCAAAAAGGTCTGCAAAACAAGCGGCACGGCAATCAGTGCAATGTGCAGCGGGTTTTGCAAAATAGTGTTGCCCTGAAATGAAAATAAAATAATCAGCGTCAGCAGCAGACCCGCCGTGGTGACACCCGAAAATTTGGGGATAAACCGGGTGTTCAGGTACTCTTCGCCGCGGTGCTTTAGCACCCACGTGCGGGTCAAAATACCGGCGCTGAGGGGGATGACCACAAACAGCACCACAGAAAGCAGCAGCGTGCCCCATGGGATCTGCACCCCGCTTACCCCCAGCAGCAGCGCCACCAGTGGGGTAAACGCCACTAAAATAATCAAATCGTTCGTGGCAACCTGCACTACGGTGTACGCGGGGTTGCCGTCGGTCAAGTGGCTCCACACAAACACCATCGCGGTGCAGGGCGCTGCCCCCAGCAAAATAGCACCGGCAAGGTAGCCCTGTGCAAGGCCTGCGGGGATGAGCGGTTGAAACACCACAAAAAAGAAAAACCACGCAATGCCAAACATCGTAAACGGCTTGATCAGCCAGTTGGTGACCCAGGTGACAAACAGCCCCTTGGGGTTTTTGCCCACATTTTTAATGCTTTGAAAATCAACTTTCAGCATCATGGGGTAGATCATCAGCCAGATCAAAATTGCGATCGGCATCGACACATTGGCATAGGTAAACCGGCCTAAAAAGGCGGGCACTGCGGGCAAAAATTTGCCGATCAGCGCCCCGGCCACCATGCACAGTGCCACCCATACGGTTAAATACCGCTCAAAAAAGCCCATCCCGGACGTTTTGTTTTTTGCCATAGCTCTCACCCTTAGTTTCTAAACTACTGCCAGCATGGGTACAAGCGCTGCCCCCAAAACGGCATTGCAGCCACACGGCAAACCCGCGGGCCGCCGGGCGCAGCACCACACCCAAACTGGCTTCGTATATATTGATAGTCATCTATGAGAGATTGTACTCAAAACATAGATGATTGTCAATATAAAGATGCACGAATTTACAAAGTGCCAAACAAAATCTGCACCGGGCTGAATAAAAAGCAGGCATGCAACTCGTTAACTGGGTAGGGGTGGTGGGCAAACTTGCACTGGCCCTGCATGTTGGCTGCAAGGTGTGGCAATGTGAGGCTGTAAAAGCCGATATGATATAGAACCGCATTTTAAGGAGGAAACTAATTGAAAAAGCATCTGCGCAAAGGCGTCATTCTCGCAGTTCTTATTTTCATCGGTGTGGGTGGTTTTGTGCTTTGGAACCTGTTTGGCAAAGGCGAGGTCACCTTTGTAAAAGCAAACTCCGGCGAGGGGTTTGCTTGTGGGTACTATTATTACATCCCTCAAAGTGTGCATAAGGCCCAAACGGTGTATATTTTAGTGGAACCAAACAATACCGGGTTTCCCAGTGAAGAGGAAACTGTTTTTAAAAACGATGCAAAAAATACAGCAATGTCAATGAAAAGTATGGCCGAAGAGCTGGGCTGTATTTTGCTTGTGCCCACGTTTGCAAGGCCCCAAAGCGATGAGCTGATGTACACCCACGCGCTGGACAGGGATACGCTGCAAAACAATACCGGCACACTGGCGAGGGTGGATTTGCAGCTGATTAAAATGGTGGAAAACCTGCGCAACTTGTGCGCAAAAAAGGGGCTGACGGTTGAGCCCAAAATCCTGATGGATGGGTTTTCTGCGTCCGGCACCTTTGTGAACCGGTTTGTGGCACTTCACCCCGCAATGGTCAAGGCGGCAGTGGCGGGTGGGGTAAACGGCATGCCGATTTTGCCGCTGGAATCGTTGGATGGTGAAAAGCTGATTTACCCGGTGGGCACGGCGGATATAGAGGCCATAACGGGCACGGCAGTTGACCTTGCACAGGTTGTTGCGGTGCCGCAGATGATTTATATGGGTGCACTGGACGACAACGATACTCTGCCCTATGACGACGCATTTAGCCAGCAGGAGCGGGACCTTATTTTGCGGGTACTGGGGCAGGATATGCAGCTGCGCTGGCAAACCGCACAGCAAATTTATAAGGCGCAGGGCGCAAATGCCACATTTACCACTTATGCCGGTACCGGGCACGAGGTAACGGATGAAATAAAGACAGACAAAATACGATTTTTAAAAGACCACATGGACGGGAAATAAAACGCGTTGAGGTTTGCGCTTGTTTTGCGCGGGGTTTTGTATTTTTGGCAAAGCAGTAGAATACAAAGTAAAACCCAATGTTTGCAGGCTTTTGAAAACCCTGCAAACAGCGGTATAAAAAAGTACAAGGCAAAGGGCCGGGGCAACTGCCCCTGGCCCTTTGTTTTGCGGGTAGAATGGTTGTGTTGGCGATGTGGCAAAAGCAGCAGGGTTCACGCAGGCACTGCTTTTTTGCAGGCCTTTTACGGTGGTTTGCGTGTAGAACTTTTTGCCGCTTTTTAAGACAGTTTGCGCAAAAACACCACCGCCCTTGCCCGCGCGGGGCAGCGGCGGGCCGCTTGCGGCAGCTGGCTTGCGGTGCGGTTTGGCAGGCTGTTTTGCCTGTTTTGTCGGGGCCGCCGTATGGCTGCAAGGCGGCCAATACGGCCGCAAAGGGCCGCATGCTGCGCCGTTGACAGCAAAAAACGGATGGGCTATGCTGAAAACACCGCAGCCGGCAGGCAAGGCCGGCACAGCAAGGGGGCCGCATAATGCAGGGCGAAGTAAAACCGCAAAACATGTTTAAACGGCAGCTTGAAAAGCAAGCGCTGCGGCAGGTGGTGCTGCTGGTGCTGGTGGGCTGTTTGCTGTTCTGTATCCCGGTGTTCGGCATGAACTATCTGGGCCAGCGGTTCCGGCGCGAAGAGCATATGGAATATCTCACCGGCGTCGTGCGGCAGGTGTACGACAGCACCGTGGCCTACCTTGACGACAGCGATAACATTGCCCGCTTTTTGCGGTGCGCCGATGGTTTGGGCGACGGGCGAAAGGTGCAATATTCGCTGAGCAAATACAATGTGGACAGCCCCGTCAAGCTGGACCTTGTATTAATAGACACAAACGAGAATATCGCCTACACCAGCTACGATGCCACGCAGATGAACCTGCACCGCGAGGCGTTCAGCCGCATTGTGGCCACCAATGCCGCGCAGGCCGGGCGCGGGGTGTACAGCGCGGTGTACTTTTTCCCCGGGGTGGGCGCGCAGTGGGTGCTGGCAAAGCCGCTGTACCAGCAGGAGGAGCTGCGGGGGTTTGTGTTGGCCTACTTAAACGGCAGCGACTGGGGCGCGCTGATTTCAGAATACCAGTACGACAGCATCATCACCGACCTCAACGGCAATATCATTTACAGCTCTAAAAGCGCTTTTTTGCCCCAGCGCAGTGCCAACAAGTTTAAAGCAGACACCGCGTGGCATGCCGTGCAGGTAAATGGCCTGCGCTATATGGCGGGCGGCAGGGTGCTTGCCGACCGGCGGGTGGTCGTTTACTCGTTTTTATACACGCCCGAAAACATCCCGTTTATTTTGATCGGCGTGCTGACCATTGCCTTTTTGGGCGCGCTGTGGTTTTTGATGTTCTTGAATTTATCGCGCGAGATGGCCCGCAAAACCGCGGGTTCGGTAGAGGCACTGGTGGGCGAGATGCGCATTATCCGCCACGGGGACAGCCGCCACCACATCCAGATCAACACCGGCGACGAGTTTGAGGAGATCGCCGAGCAGATCAACCGCATGGTGAAAAGCGTCAACGAGTTAAACACCCGCAACACCGATTTAATCCGGCTGAACGGCATGATCGAAATGCGCAACCTGCAAACCCAGATCAACCCGCATTTTATTTACAACACGCTGGATAATATCAAATACCTGATCACGACGCAGCCCGAAATGGCAGCCCGACTGATGGAACGTTTTACCCATATTTTGCGGTACAGCATCAATAACACAAAACAGGACGTGCTGTTTTCAGAGGACATTGTATATATTGAGGACTACCTTGCCATTCAAAAGACGCGGTTTGGCGAGCGCTTTGGCTATACGATGCAGTTGGCACCGGAATGTAGCCGCTGCATGGTGCCAAAGCTGTTGTTGCAGCCGCTGCTGGAAAACAGTATCAAATACGGGTTTCAAAAAAAGATGACCGTTGCAGTGCAGATACGCGGCTGGTGTGAGGGCGCGCATTTCTTTTTGCAGGTGCGGGACGATGGGCCGGGCCTGCCCGCAAAACAGTTGCACGAACTGCGGCAGGCCATGGTGTCGGAGGGTGTGCGCACCGAGCACAACGGCCTGCAAAATTTGTGCCGCCGCATTTTGTTGGAGTATGGCAAAGGCTGTGGGCTGTTTATTGAAAGCGAAGAGGGGCGCTCGTTTACCGTGACGGCAAAGCTGCTTTGCACAAGGGGGGACTAGAGATTGTTTCGGGTATTGATCGTGGAGGACGAGGAGATTTTGCGCCGGGGCATCCGCTATGCGGTGCCGTGGGAACAGCACGGCTGCGCCGTGGTGGGCGAAGCGCAAAACGGGGTCGAGGGCAAACAGCAGATTGACGCGCTGGACCCGGACATCGTGTTGACCGACATCAATATGCCGGTGCTGGATGGGCTGCAAATGATTGCCGAGACGAAATGTAAAAGCAACTATGTGGCCATTCTGCTAACCGGGTATTCTGATTTTGAATATGCAAAAGAGGCCATTCGCAATGGCGTGTCGGATTATATTTTAAAGCCGCTGGACCCGCAGGAGCTGGGCGAAGCGCTGGACCGCGCGGTGCTGGAATGCAAGAATATTCGCATTTTGCGCGAGCAGAACACCGGCAGGGTAGAGCTGAAAAACCTGTCGCTGCTCGACGGCCTTGACACATCGCCGACGGATGACCCGGTGGTGGGGCAGATCCTCGATTATATCGCCGCCAATTATACCCAAAAAATCACCCTGTCTGATTTGTCGGAAACGCTGTTTTACTCCGACCGGTACATCAACCAGAAATTTCAAAAGGCACTGGGTACCACGGTGATCGAGTACCTCAACCGATACCGCATTCAAAAAGCACTTGCGCTGCTGCGGCAGGGGCAGCTGCCCATCACCGAGATCGGCGGCGCGTGCGGCATTGGCGAATACAAGTATTTCAGCCATGTCTTTAAAAAATATGTCGGCTGTTCGCCCAAAGAATATCAGCGGCAGGTGCGCCGGTAACCGTACAAAACCAGCAAAATGCCGAAAAACAGTGGCCTAATTTTACAATGAAACAGGGATACCGGGCAGTTTGTTCGGTATCTTTTCTATTTGTTCCGCAATTCGGGTATTATTTTAGGGCAGTTTTTCTATAAAATGAACGCAGAGACCAAACCACAGAAACACACAACAAGGAGGAAATTACATGAAAAAGGTCATTGCACTGGCACTCAGCGTACTGATGGCGATTGCCGCGGTGGGCTGCTCATCCGGTTCGTCCGCAGCGGCGGGTTCCGCCGCGTCGGGCGCGGCGTCGTCCGAGGCAAAACAGGGGGGCGGCAAGCTGGTCATTTATTCCCCAAACTCCGAGGGGCTGATGGATGCCACCATCCCATTGTTTGAAGAAAAGTACGGTGTTGACGTCGAGGTCATTCAGGCCGGCACCGGCGAACTGATCAAGCGCATTCAGTCTGAAAAAGAGGACCCGTATGCCGACGTGATGTTTGGCGGCTCGTGGTCGCTGGCGTATGACAACGAAGACTTGTGGGAGCCGTATGTGTCCGCCAACGATGGCAATGTCATCGACGCTTACAAAAACACCTGCGGCTTCATCACCGGCAATGTGCTGGACGGCAGCTGCATCATTGTGAACACTGACCTGATCGGCGACATTGAGATCAACGGGTACGAAGATTTGCTGAACCCCGCCCTCAAGGGCAAAATTGCAACGGCCGACCCCGCAAACTCGTCCTCTGCCTTTGCACAGCTGACCAATATGCTGCTGGCCATGGGCGGCTATGAAAGCGACGACGCGTGGCAGTATGTGCACGACCTGTTTGCCAACATCGACGGCAAGATCAGCGAAAGCTCGTCTGGCGTGTACAAAAGTGTGGCCGACGGCGAAAATGTAGTGGGCCTGTCGTACGAGGACCCCTGCGCCCAGCTGGTACGTGACGGTGCGCCGGTCAAAGTGATCTACCCGAAAGAGGGCACCGTGTATCTGCCTGCTTCGGCCACCATTGTCAAGGGTGCCAAAAACATGGACAACGCAAAACTGTTCATCGATTTCATCCTCAGCGAAGAAGTGCAGAACATCTGGGGCAGCACGTTGACAAACCGCCCGGTGATGAAAGACGCGGCCACCAGCGACTTTATGACCCCGATGAGCGAAATTAAAGTAATTCAAGAGGACATCCCCTACGTTAGCACCCATAAGCAGGAGATCGTAGACAAATATACCGGGATTTACACCGACCTGCAAAGCAAATAAAACACGCTGTCGGGCAGACTGCAAAAGGGGGACCACATGACGAATATTCGCATTCAAAACGCCGTTAAAAAATACGGCGAAACCACGGTAATACCCGGCCTCAGCGCCGAGATCAAAAGCGGCGAGCTGTTTACGCTGCTCGGGCCGTCCGGCTGCGGCAAAACCACCTTGCTGCGCATGATCGCGGGGTTCAACTCCATTGAGGCGGGGGACATCTATTTCAACGACAACCGCATCAACGAGATGGACCCCAGCCGCCGCAACATCGGCATGGTGTTCCAAAACTATGCCATCTTCCCCAACATGACGGTCAGCGGCAACGTTGCGTTTGGGCTGAAAAACCGCAAAATGAGCAAGGAAGAAATTGCAAAGCTCACCCAGCAGTACCTTGAACTGATGCAGATCTCGCAGTTCGCACAGCGCATGCCCAGCCAGCTTTCGGGCGGGCAACAGCAGCGGGTCGCGCTGGCGCGCGCACTGGTCATCTCACCGGATGTGCTGCTGATGGACGAGCCGCTGTCAAACCTTGACGCCAAGCTGCGGCTGGAAATGCGCGGCGTCATCCGCCACACCCAAAAAAGTGTCGGCATCACGACGGTGTATGTCACGCATGACCAAGAGGAAGCCATGGCCATCAGCGACACCATTGCGGTGATGAAAGACGGCGTGATCCAGCATGTGGGTACCCCAAAGGATATTTACCAGCGGCCTAAAAATGTGTTTGTGGCAACCTTTATTGGGCGCACCAACATTGTGCCGGCCCAAGTAACGGCGGGCGCGCTGGTGTTTGAGGGCGGGTATACCGTGCCGCTGCCCTGCCTTGCCGGGGCCGAGGGCCAGCAGGTGCAGTGCTCGATCCGCCCGGAGGAGTTTGTCATTCGCAAAGAGGGCGAGGGCATCCACGGCACCGTAAAAGAGTACACCTATTTGGGGCTGAACACCCATTACAATGTGCAGACCGCGGGCGGGCAGCTGGTGGAAATTGTGGAAGAATCGTCGCTGGACGAAGAGCTGAAGCCAGGGCAGGAGGTGCTGCTTGGCGTGAAAAAACACAAGATCAATGTGTTTGATCAGGAGGGCAGCCGCAACCTGGTAAGGAGCGAAGCGTATGAAGGACAATAACAAGTTTCGCCTTGATATGTGGGGCATTATTACGCTTTGCATCATTGCGGTGTATGTGCTGTTTTTGATCTACCCCATGGCACACCTGATGCGCCAATCGGTCTACGATGCCACGACCGGCCGTTTTACCCTCGAAAACTTTTCAAAATTCTTTTCAAAAAGTTATTATTTCGACACACTGCTCAACAGCTTTAAGGTGTCGGTCGCGGCGACGGTGTTGTCTATTTCCATCGGCACACCGCTGGCCTACCTGTTTTCCATCTTTAAACTGCGCGGCAAAGCGGTGCTCAACATCCTCATCGTCGTCGCGTCGATGTCCGCCCCGTTTATCGGCGCCTATTCGTGGATCTTACTGCTGGGGCGCAGCGGCGTCATCACCGGGTTTTTCCGCATGCTGGGCGTCACATTGCCGGATATTTACGGCTTTGGCGGCATTGTGCTGGTCATGTCGCTGCAATTGTTCCCGCTGGTGTTTTTGTATGCGCGCGGCGCGCTGAAAAACATCGATAACTCATTGCTGGAGGCCGCCCGGAATCTCGGCTGCTCGGGGCTGCGGTGCTTTTTTAAGGTGGTCGTGCCGCTGATCCTGCCCACATTGCTGGCCGCCAGCCTGCTGGTGTTTATGCGCTCGTTTGCCGACTTTGGCACCCCGATGCTGATCGGCGAGGGGTACCGCACGTTCCCGGTGGTGCTGTATACCGAGTTCATCAACGAGGTGGGCGGCAACGACGGATTTGCCGCGGCCATTGCCATCATTGCCATCGTCATCACCACAGTCGTGTTTTTGGTGCAAAAGTATATCTCCAACAAAAAGGCGTTTGCGCTGAATGCGCTGCACCCCATTGAAGAAAAGGCACCCAAGGGCGCCGTAAAGGTGATGACTTACCTGTTCAGCTATCTGGTGGTGGGCATTGCCATTTTGCCGCAAGTGTATGTCACCTATACGTCGTTCAAAAAGACATCGGGCAAAATCTTCGTCAGCGGCTATTCGCTGAAAAGCTATGCCTCGGCATTTGGCAAGCTGGGTAAAAGCATCCAAAACACCATCATCATCCCACTGCTTGCACTGGTTGCCATTGTGCTGCTGGCCGTGTTTATCGCCTACCTTGCAGTGCGGCGCAAAAACCCGCTCACCGGCGTGGTGGATGTGCTGTCGATGATCCCGTACATCGTGCCGGGCACGGTGTTGGGCATTGCGTTACTAACCGGGTTCAACCAAAAGCCGCTTTTGCTCAGCGGCACCATGTTCATCATGGTCATTGCGCTGGTCATCCGGCGTTTGCCGTACACCATCCGCTCGTCTGTTGCCATTTTGCAGCAGATCCCCATGAGCATTGAAGAGGCGGCCGTCAGTTTGGGCGCGTCCAAGTTTAAGGTGTTCTTCCGGGTCACCGTGCCCATGATGGCGGCGGGCATTGTTTCAGGTGCCATCCTCAGCTGGGTCACGATGATCAGCGAGCTTTCCACGGCGATCATCCTGTATACCGGGCGTACCAAAACCCTGACGGTGGCGGTGTACACCGAGGTCGTGCGCGGCAACTACGGGGTGGCGGCGGCACTATCCACCATTTTAACGGTGCTGACCGTGCTGTCGCTATTAGCCTTTACCAAAATCAACGGCGGCAAAGAGTTTAGCCTGTAATAGCATTCGCTACACAAAACCGGCGGGGGCAACTTGCCCCCCGCCGGTTTTGTTTGCCCTTTTGTGGCCCCTTATATAATAAGGTAGGAGAGTTAATAAAGTGTTTGCTGCCGCAGAGCAGTGCTGCACTGTCGTAAAAAAGTGCGAAGCATAAAAAGTAAAAAAATACATTTTGTTTTTATACCACACACAAAAGATGAAGTGTAAACTACAAAAATGACAAAAGCGGCCGAGATTTGCGCGGCGTAAATTGTGTTTTTAACTGAAAAACAACACAAAACGTGTATATTTTACCAACTTCGAATGGAAAAGAACTCCATTGCAGATGAGAGATAGTATTGACAAACCATACCACCCGCGGTATACTCTAAACCATCGAGCAAAGGCGCTCGTTTCACCAGTTCTGTGAGACGAGCGGTTTTTGTTATAAAGAGAAATCCTAAGGAAAAAGAGAGGAGCTACAACATATGAACCTGATCAAACGTCTGGCCGTCGGCACACTTGCCGGCGTACTTGCCGTGAGCCTGGTTGCGTGCGGTGGGACTACACCTGCTTCCAGCGCTGCAGCTTCCGGCGCTTCTAGCGCTGCAGCGACCACGGGCAGCAATATTCTGAACGTCATGGTAGAGGTGGAGGTCGCAAGCTTGGACCCGCAGCTCGCCACGGATGGTACCAGCTTTGAGGTCATTGCCGATTACACCGATGGCCTGATGCAGATGGACTCCACCGGCAAGGCAGTAGCTGCCATTGCTGAAAGCTATGATTTGAGCGACGACGGCATGACCTACACCTTCCACCTGCGCAAAGATGCAAAGTGGAGCAACGGCGACCCCGTTACCGCAGACGACTTTGTGTTTGGCTGGCAGCGTGCGGCAGACCCCGCGAATGCCTCTGAGTATTCTTACATGCTCAGCGACATCGGCCAAATTAAAAATGCAGCCGAGATCATTGCCGGCGAAAAACCCGTCACCGATCTTGGTGTGACTGCGGTGGATGCGAACACCTTGAAGGTTGAGCTGAACGTACCGGTTTCGTACTTCCTCAGCCTGATGTACTTCCCCACCTTCTACCCGATCAACCGCACGTTCTATGAGGGCCTTGCCGCCGGTACGTTTGGCACCAGCCCCGAGACGGTGCTGAGCAACGGCGCGTTTAAGCTGGACAGCTACGAGCCGGCCACGCTGGCATTCAGCCTAACGAAAAACCCGGATTACTACAACGCAGCAAGCGTGAAGCTGGACGGCCTGAATTATCAGGTCATCAAGGACAGCCAGCAGGCGTTCCTGAGCTACCAGAACGGCGACCTTGACATTGTCAAGCTGAGCGGTGACCAGGTAGACCAGGTCAGTGGTGACCCCGAGCTGAAAGTTGTGGGTGCCGGTTACATGTGGTACATTACCATGAACGGCCACGACGTGCCCGCGCTGAACAACGCGAACATGCGCCTTGCCATTACCAATGCTGTGAACCGTGCCTCTATCGTGAGCGACGTTGTAAAAGACGGCTCGGTTGCCACTTACACCGCTGTGCCGCCGCAATTTGCGACCGGCCCGGACGGCACCGATTTCAGCGCCGACCAGACCCGTTTTGCCGACGTTTGCGCGGATGACGCTGCGAAAGCCGCCGAGTACTACGCAAAGGCAAAAGAAGAGCTTGGTCAGGACACCTTTACCTTTGAACTTTTGCTGGAAGACCAGACAGAGACCCAGAATGTGGCCGCTGTGCTGAAAGAGCAGATCGAAAAAGCACTGCCCGGCGTGACCCTGAACCTGAAAGTCGAGCCGAAGAAGCAGCGCGTTGAGGATATCCAGAACGGCAACTACGAAGTTTGCCTGACCCGTTGGGGCCCCGACTACGCAGACCCGATGACCTACCTGAACATGTGGGTCACCAACAACAGCAACAACTACGGCCTGTGGAGCAACTCGGAATACGACCAGATCATTGCGGACTGCACCACCGGTAAGTACATCACCGATGCCAAAGCCCGTTGGAGCGCACTGTATGATGCCGAAAAGATTGTGATGGACGAGGCTGTCATTGCCCCGTTGTACACCAAGGCAGATGCGAACATGATCAAGTCGAATGTCAGCAACATCGAGTTCCACCCCGTGGCGCTGAACCGCGTGTACAAGAACGCCGTGAAAGGCTAATGGCATAAGCCTTTTGCTCTGAACCTGCCTGCGCAGCGGCTTTGATACTTCTCAAGGCCGCTGCGTTTTTTCGGGTAAAATCAAAAGAAAGAGGGAACACAGTGAAACGCTATATTTTTAAGCGGGTACTGATTTCGGTGTTTACCCTGCTGGCCATCACCCTGGTGCTGTTCACGCTGTTGCAGTTGATGCCCGGTTCGCCGTTCAATGACGAAAAGCTCAACGAAAGCCAGCGGGCAGTACTCAACGCAAAATACGGCCTTGACCAGCCGTTGGTCGTCCAGTTTGGACGGTATGTGGCAAACCTCGTCAAAGGGGATTTCGGGGTCAGCTATAATATCAGCAAAAACACCCCCATCAGTCAGCTCGTCCAGACTCGTCTGCCTGTGAGCATTAATGTTGGTGGTATGGCAGTGGGCCTTGGGGCTTTGGTGGGCCTCTTGCTCGGCATTATTGCGGCGCTCAACCGGGGTACCGCAGCAGATACGATTGCGACAATCATCTCGGTATTGGGTGTGTCGGTGCCAAGCTATGTGTTTGCATTGGCGCTCAGTTACGTGTTTGGGTTCCAGCTAAGCTGGCTACCGATGCTGTACGACGCAAAATCGGCATTCGCCTCCAGTATCTTGCCCAGTATTGCGCTGAGCATGTTTACCATGGCCTCCATTGCGCGCTTTACCCGCAATGAGATGCTGGAGGTCATGAGCAGCGATTACATGCTGCTGGCGGAGAGCAAGGGCGTGCATGGCGCCCCGCTGATCGTGCGCCACGCGCTGCGCAACACCCTGATCCCCATCATCACGGTGCTGGCCCCGCTGATCGTCGACTTGATGACCGGCAGCCTCGTGGTCGAAAAAATCTTTTCGATCCCCGGCGTGGGCAGTTTGCTGGTGACGGCCATTCAGTCGAACGATTACAACGTCGTCATTGCGCTGAGCTTTATTTACAGTGCGATGTACATTGGCATTATGCTGGTCGTGGATATTTTGTACGGCGTTATTGATCCGCGCATTCGCCTGTCGAAAGACAGTGGGGACGCAGCCTCGGGGCGCCCCGGCTTTTTTGCCCGCTGGGCGCGGGTATGGGGCGGCAGTTCAAAACAAAAGGCGGTGAAGGTGCATGAGTGAAGCAGTACAAGCTGCGGTGTTGCCGAGCAATACCGAGTTTCTGCCGAATGATTTTGAGCTGATCGGCGGGGAGCCCGAAGCCCATATTGACAACAGTTTTTCCAGTGACAGCTACTGGAAAGATGTGCGCCGCCGCTTTTTCTCGAACAAAAGCGCCGTAGTCGCGCTGATTTTGATCGCGCTGATCGCCTTTTTTGCCGCAGTGGGCCCGCACATGACCCAGTACGTCTATTCAGAGCAGACCCTTAGCCAGAAAAACTTTGCGCCGCGCGTGCCCGGCCTTGAAAAACTGGGCATCTTTAACGGCAACGAGTCGCTGCACACGACCACCGGTTCTAAAATCATCAACGGCTATCAAGACAAAGGGCTAAACGATGTGTACTACTGGTTTGGCAGCGACACCCTTGGCCGTGACATCTGGACCCGTGTGTGGGAAGGCACCCGTGTTTCGCTTGGCATCGCGGTCGTCAGTGCTGTCATTAATATGACCATCGGCATGTGCTATGGCCTTGTCAGTGGTTATTTTGGCGGCACGGTGGACAGCATCATGCAGCGTTTTGCCGAGATCAACAACGGCATCCCGCGGCTGGTCATCGTCACATTGCTGCTTCTTTTGTTAAAACCGGGCTTTGCCACGATTGTGCTGGCGCTCGTACTGACGGAATGGATCAGTATGAGCCGCATTGCCCGTGCAGAAATGCTCAAGCTCAAAGAGCAGGAGTTCGTTTTGGCAAGCCGTACGCTTGGTGCCAGCAACTCCACGCTGATCTTCCGTGAAGTGTTGCCCAACATCATCGGCCAAATCATTACGCAGCTGATGTTCAGCATCCCCACCGCCATTTTTACCGAGGCATTTTTGAGCTTTGTCGGCCTTGGCATCCCGGTGCCGCAGTGCAGCCTGGGTTCACTGATCAGTGATGCGTTTAACAGCTTTACCACGCACCCGTACCAAATCATCCCCCCCATTGTGGTATTGGCGCTGCTGATGCTCTGCTTCAACATGCTCGCCGACGGTCTGCGCGAGGCGTTTGACCCGAAGCTGAAAGAGATGTGAGGTGAGAGACATGGAGCAGAAAACCAGAGAAAAAGTAATGGTGATCCGTGACTTGTCGATCACCTTTAAAACGATGGCCGGTATGGTGCACGCCATTCGCGGTGTGGATATTGATTTGTACCGCGGCGAAACACTTGCCATTGTGGGCGAGTCTGGCAGCGGCAAATCGGTCACCATGAAAGCCGCCATGGGCATTTTGGCGAAAAACAGCACAGTGGATTCCGGCACGATTAAGTACACTTACCATCACGACGACGGCAGCCCCAAAACAGTGGATATTTTAAAGCTGAAAAAGCGCGAGCTGCGCCGCCACATCAACGGCAAGCGCATTGCCATGATCTTTCAGGACCCAATGACCAGCCTTGACCCCACGATGCAGATCGGCAAACAGATCATTGAGGGCATGCTGTGGCACAAGCGCGCCACAAAGTCGGAAGCTTGGCAAAAGGCAGTCAAGCTGCTGGACGAGGTGGGCATCCCCGACCCCGAAAGGCGCATGAAAAACTACCCGCACCAACTGTCCGGCGGCATGCGCCAGCGCGTGGTGATCGCCATTGCGCTGGCCTGCGACCCGGACCTGCTGATCTGCGACGAGCCCACCACCGCACTGGATGTGACGATTCAGGCAAAAATTCTGGAGCTGATCCAGAACATTCAAAAAGAGCGTGGGTTGAGCGTCATTTATATCACCCATGACCTTGGCGTTGTGGCCAAAGTTGCGGATTATGTAGATGTGATGTATGCGGGCAGAATTGTGGAAAAAGGCACGATCGACGAGGTGTTTTACGACCCGCGCCACCCGTACACCTGGGGCCTGCTGAGCGCCATGCCGGACCTTGACACGGCAGACGAGCGGCTTTACACGATACCGGGCTCGCCCCCGAACCTGCTTTACAAGGTGGATGGCGATGCCTTTGCGCCGCGCAACCAGTTTGCGCTGAACATCGACAAGCGCCTAGAGCCGCCGATGTTTAAAGTGAGCGACACCCATTATGCTTCTACCTGGTTGCTGGACGAGCGTGCACCGAAGGTTGAAATGCCGCCGGAGCTTGCCGCCCGTATTCAGCGTATGAAGAAAGGGGAGGTGCAGCATGCAGGCGAATGAGCCCATTTTAAAGGTCAAAGGCCTAAAGCAGTATTTCCGTACCGGCGGTGGGTTTACCGTGCGCGCGGTCGATGGGGTGGATTTTGAAATTTACCCCGGTGAAACCTATGGTTTGGTCGGCGAATCGGGCAGCGGTAAAAGCACCATTGGCCGCAGCCTGATCCGGCTGTACGACCCGACTGCGGGTAAAATTGAATTCAGTGGCATGGATATTTCCGGTAAGATGAGCCGGGCGGAGACCAGCAAATTGCGCACGGAGATGCAGATGATTTTTCAGGACCCAATGGCCTGTTTGAACCCCCGTAAAAAGGTGGGCGAGATCATTGCGCAGGGCCTTGATATTCACCACCTTTGCAAAAACCGTGCCGAGCGCGAAGAGCGTGTGGCCCAAATGCTGGAAAAGGTGGGTCTTGCGCCGGAGCACGCCGACCGTTATCCGCACCAGTTCAGCGGCGGCCAGCGCCAGCGCGTCGGCATTGCCCGCGCGCTGATTATGGGGCCGAAGCTGGTCATTGCAGACGAATGCATCAGCGCGCTGGATGTTTCTATTCAGGCACAGGTGGTTAATTTGATGAAAGACCTGCAAGCCCAAACAGGCACGACCTACTTGTTCATCGCGCATGATCTGTCGATGGTCAAGTATATTTCAAACCGCATTGGGGTGCTGCACCTTGGCCATTTGCTGGAGACCGGCACGACCGAGGAAATATTTGAAAACCCCATTCACCCCTACACCAAAAGCCTGCTGAGCGCGATCCCCCGGCCGAACCCCCGGGTAGAAAAAACGCGGGTGGCGCTGACCTACGACTACAAGGTAGAAGGGGTCGATTACAACAAGGGTGTGTCGCACCATGTGGGCGGCCACCACCATGTGCTGGCAACAGACGAAGAGTACGCGCGCTGGTCGGCACAGCCGTAAAACCATCAAACAGCACCCTGTGGGCAAAACCCACAGGGTGCTGTTTTGTGTAAAAGGCGGCAGAGTTTGTGCTTTTTTGGAAATTGTGTTACCATGGTATATGATAAACGAAAGGTGGGCCAGCTTATGAAAAATGCTTCAGCAGCAATAATTGGTGGCGCCGACGGGCCAACCGCAATTTTTGTGGCGTCACGCAGTATGACACTTTTACTGCTGTTTGCCGCAGCGGCTGTGCTGCTTGTGGCAGGGGCGGTTGTATTTGCGGTGTACCGGCACAGCAAAAACAAAAAAGGCTAAAATAGTTGCTTTAAAAAGGCGCCCTTTGCAGGGCGCTTTTTTCGTTTGGTTTTTAAAATAAGGGCGATGTTAACGTGGTGGTGCGGCGCTTTTTATCAGGTCATGCAAGGGGTTTAAAAAGTCGCGGCAAGCTGCGGGCTCAAGTGTTCTGCTGAAAGGCTTCTTTTAAGCCCCGCTCAGCGGGTGGGCAGCCGTTTTTTGTCTCACGCTTTGCCAGCAGGCGCAGGCTGCGTGCGGCTTGCGCGCGCACAGCGGGGCTTGCCGCCTGCGCTGCAAGGGTTTGCAGCAGGGTGGTGCTTTGTGTATCGCCAAAAGCGCACAGGCACCCCGCGCACTTCCACAAAACAAGGTCGTTGCCGGGGTAGCGCCGCAAGGTGCCCAGTACGGCAGGTAGGGCGGCCGTGGGTGCGGGGCCCGGCTGGTAAAACAGCAAAAAGCCCACGGCGGCCAGTGCCTCCGATACCTGTACGGCAGTGCCTTGCCGTAGCGCGGCAAGCAGTGCCGGCAATGCGTCGGTGCCCATACGGGCAAGGCTGCGGGCGATGATATCGCGCGGCAACGGGTAGCTTTTTTTCTGCGATGCGCGCGCGGGGGGCGCTTGATACTGGTTGTTGCCAATTTTGCCTAAAAAAGGCACCATCTGCTGTGCGGCGGCGGGGCCACCCTGCTGTAATGCACTGCACAGTGCAAGGCGCGTGTATAAACAGGGTTCGGTTTGCAGCGCGGCCAGTGCGACGGTAAAAAAGGCTGCGGTTTTGCCCACCGGCCTTGTGGCCAGCAGGGTTGCCGCCGCGGTGCGCTGTACCGGGGTGCCGCTGTGCAGCAGGCCCAGCAGGGCGTCATCATCGGCAAAAGCAAGTTGTTGCAGGTCAGTATCGTCTGCGTACCCACGGTTACGCAGCTCTTGTGCGTTGCTTTTCATCAAACCCCTCCTTTTATCAAAAATCCCCTGTAAAAGCATACCATACCCGCAAGGCAATGGTGATTCTTTTTTCTAAAAAAGTAAAACAGCCTCATTGCAATGCACCTGAAAACAACGTATGCTTGCAAAGTAGGAGGTGCGTAAAAATGGCAAACGAAGCGCGTAAAGATTTTAATGCGATGCTGCACAATGCAAAGGATATGCCCAAAACCCAGCAGATCACCGATGCTGCCAGTATTCAAAAATATGGCGGGCAGCAGATGTATTTTGCGCCGCCCCTTGCCTATGACGAGATGATGCGCCGCGTGCCGCCCGGCAAACTGGTTACGGTGGGGCAGCTGCGTGCGCTGTTTGCGTGGCAGGCGGGTGCGGATTTTACCGACCCCATCACTGCGGGCATTTTTGTGTCAATTGCCGCATGGGCCAGTGAGCAGCGCGCACAGGATAAAACCCCGTGGTGGCGCACGCTGAAAGCAAATGGGGAGCTGAACCCAAAATACCCCGGTGGCACCGAGCGCCAAAAAGCTTTGCTGCAAGCCGAGGGCCACACGGTGGTCTGCCATGGCCGCACCAACCTGCGCTATTTTGTACAGGATTATGAAAAAGCCCTATGGCAAATTGAAAACAATTTGTAGAAAACGCATTCAATATTACAAAATCGACTTTAAAACAGGGTAGGCCGCAAATAAAGTTGCCGCATGGTGAGGGTAGTGTGCATTGCCACAACGGCACAGGCAGGACAAATTGTGTGGCTGCTTGCTGGGGGAAGGCTTAAAAAAGAAAAAACAGGCTACCCGAAACACGGTGGCCTAGACAAAATAAAATGGGCAACAACCGGCAGGCCGCACAAGGCTTGCCGGTTATTTTGTCACTGCCCGTAAGCCCAAAATCTGCGGGCCCTGCGAACCCCATAAAGAAAAACCACTTCTGCAAGGTTTTTATTCTGCCTGTACAGCACTAAAACGGCCAGGGGCAAGGGCAACAACCGTGCGGCACATCTGGAATGGTTTGGCCCTTTTACTACCTGTAAAAAGATGAACGGTAATACCATAAGCCAAGGCGAAGTAAAAGTAAAAGCAAAAATGAAACACACCGATTTTACTATTTTTGAAATAGTACATTGACACACATAGTAATATACCGTATAATGCAATCGAAGGAAGTGAAGCAGATGGCAGATGACAGAATCAGCAGTGACTTGATCCGCGGGCATATCGACACCATGCTGCTGCGCGTGCTTGCAGAGCGGGACAGTTATGGGTACGAGATCGTCAAAACGATCAGCCAAAAAAGTGGCGGCGCGTACGAGCTGAAAGAGCCGTCGCTGTATACCAGCTTAAAACGGCTAGAAAAAGAAAGCTTAATTGAAAGCTACTGGGGCGAAGAATCGCAGGGTGGGCGCAGAAAATACTATCACCTCACCCCCAAGGGCAGCGCACAACTGGCCGCCGCGGTACAGCAGTGGCAGCAGGCGCAACAGGTCATCAATGCAATTTTAAGCTGAATACGAAAAGAGGGCTTTTAACATGGACGAGTTAAAACAATATGTCGACAAACTATTTGCCCGCGCGCCCAAAACGGCAGCCTTGCGGGATTTAAAAGAAGAGGTGTATACCAACCTCAAAGCGCACGAGCAGGACCTGCTTTCGCAGGGGCAAACCGCCGAAGAAGCGCTGCGGGCGGCAAAGCAAAGCATGCCGTCGCTGGAGGAACTGGTCTGGGATACGCAGCCCGTATACTACTACCCGTTTCTCGCAGAGTGCTGTCAGGTAGTATTGTTGCACGCATTGTTGCTGTGGGTGCTGCTGTTGCCGCTGATGCTGGTGAACACCGGTTTTATTGCAACTTTGGCAACGTGGGGCGCGTTTTTGTTGGCAGTGGGGTCTGCGGTGGCCTGCCTTGTTTTGCGCGTGCAGGACACAAAAGTGGTGCGCACTGTCAGGCTGGGTGCCTTGCGCCGCTTTGCGCGCACGGTGTGGCTGGTATGGGCCGTGTTTTTTGCCGTTTGTGTGCTGGCGGTCACGGCGGTGCTCTTTGGCAGTAACCTGTGGTTTGGCCGCCCTGTTGTCATTGACGGGCCGTACCAATTTGGCGTGCTGGCGGCGCGGTATTACCTGCCATTAGTCACCGCAGTGCTGCCTTGGGCAACCGGGCGGTTTGCAAAACTGGCAGCCGGGCACGAGGCAGGTGACGGGCATGCGTAAACGGTGGTACCAAATTGCCATGTTGTTTGTGCTGGGTACCGTGCTGTTTTCGGCCATCCAGTTTGGCGTATTGCCACAGCGCGCAGCCCGGCAGCAGGCTTTTGCAGCCGCGCAAAACGACGCGTTGACACACGACATCAGCGCCGCACTGCCCTACCAAAACCTCTATTTGGGCGATGTCAGCAACACGGTGAACCTGTTTTACCATCTGCCGCTCTACCAGACAAGGACCCAGTTTGAAATCGATTCGGAGCATCTGGGACTTACCGTGTATTACTTTGCGACAGTGGATGAGATCGGCACCGCGACTCTGCGCCGTGATCTGGTCTACAATGCCGCCGCGGCCATGGCGCTGATCGATAATTTGCAGACGATCCGGTTTGAACTCACGGGTGCGGAATTTACGTTCACGCGTGAAGACCTGCAAACGGCCCTTGGCGGGCAGCCGCTGGGTGCGCTATTGCAGGGCGATGTGTGGCGGCAAACCGTGCAGCAGCCACTGGCGGAGGATGCATTTGTCGACACCTTTTACAGTGCCGCCACCCCGAAATAAATTACCCGAATGCACCGGCAGGCGGCAAATGTGCCACTGCGGCTGGTGCATTTTTTTGAAATGTGGTATAATTCCCCACAAAGCGCAGCGCGGCGGCAAGGCACGCGCAGATGAAAAGGGGGCAAAAGGATGTTTGAACTGGTCAAAGTGGGCCCACAGAGCTACTATATCAACAGCCCGGCTAAAATAGGTGTGTATCAGGTGAACGAGAGTGATATTTACCTGATTGACAGCGGAAATGACAAAGACGCGGGGCGCAAGGTGCGCCAGTTGATGGAACGCAACGGCTGGGTGCTGCGTGGTATTTTAAACACCCACTCAAACGCGGACCATATTGGCGGCAACCGGTATTTGCAGCAGCAGACCGGCTGCAAAATATTTGCGCCGGGTATTGAGGCAGCCTTTACCCGCGCCCCGCTGTTAGAGTCCTCTTTTTTATACGGCGGGTACCCGGACAAAGCACTGCGGCATAAGTTTTTAATGGCAGAGCCCAGCAACGCGCTGGATGTGACCGATCCGGATTTCCCGCAGGAAGTTGAAATCATCCCGCTGCCGGGCCACTTTTTTGACATGGTGGGTTACCGCACGCCGGACGGCACGGTGTTTTTAGCCGATTGCCTCAGCTCGCAGCCGACTTTACAAAAATACGGCCTCACCTTTATTTATGACGTGGCAAGTTACCTTGCAACGCTGGATGCGGTAGCGGCCATGCAGGCGCCAAAGTTTGTGCCCGCCCATGCCGAAGCAACGGAGGACATTGCGCCGCTGGCGCGCCTCAACCGCGACAAGGTGCAGCAGATTTTGCAGACCCTGTTAGAGCTTTGCAGCCAGCCGGTCGGGTTTGACGACCTGTTGCAGCAAGTATTTGACCGGTACGGGCTGACGATGAGCTTTGAACAGTATGTGCTAATTGGCAGCACGGTGCGCTCGTACCTTTCGTACCTGCGCGAGCAGGACAAGCTGACGGTGCAGTTCACCGGTAACCGCCTGTGCTGGCAAACCGTGCAAGGCTGAATAAAGGCAACCATAAAAAACAGCGCCACCGGGGCACCGGCGGCGCTGTTTTTTGATACTGCTACTAAAATTGTACACCCCATGCCAGTGGGCAAAGGTTCGGGCTTTGCCGCTGTGGCAGCTTAGCCGCCTACGGTGGGGGCAAAGCCGGGAAACAGCAAAAACAACACCAGCCCCAGTACCCCGCACAGGCTCATCACTAAAATAGGGTTCCATTTAAATTTGCGCAAAATAAAGAATGCCCCTGCAAACAGGCCAATGCCCACCCAGTTTACCGCAGAAAACGCGGGGGTGGCGCCGCTGAACGCAACAAGCCCTAAAATGGAAAGGCCGGCGGAGGCGATTAGCGCAACGACGGCGGGCCGCAGGCTGGAAAGAACGCTTTGCAGCGCCCCAAGTTCTTTGTATTTGTAATAAATGTAGGCCAGCAGTGAGACGATCAGGCAGGAGGGCAAAATACAACCCAGCGTCGCGACCATTGCCCCCGGCAGCCCGGCAATGCGGGTGCCCACAAAGGTGGCGGAGTTTACGGCAATGGGGCCGGGGGTCATTTCGGCAATGGTAACAAGGTCGGTGAACTCACTGAGGCTCAGCCACTGGTGCAACACAACAACCTGACTTTGGATCAGCGGAATGGCCGCGTAGCCGCCGCCAATGCTAAACATGCCCACCTGCAAAAAGCTGAGGAACAAGCTGACGTAGATCACAGTTTCTTCCCCCTTTGCAATACCAGTGCGCGCACCAGCCCAGTCAGTGCGGCAGCAAGAATAATGTAAATAACATTGACATTGAAAAAGAACACCGCGCAGAACGCCAGTGCCATAATGACAAAGTTGAGTACAGATTTTTCTTTGACGACTTTACCGCCAAGGCTGAACACCACATCAAGGATGACTGCGGCTACGCCGGCCTGCATCCCTTTCAGCACCATCGCGACATAAAGGTTGCTGGCAAATGCAGCATAAAAAAATGAGATGATGTACAAAATAGTCATCGGGGGCAGAATGGTCCCCACAATCGCCACCAGCATCCCGGCAAACCCGGCTACCCGCCAGCCCACCAGAATAGCGGCGTTGACGGCGATTGCCCCCGGTGAAGACTGCGCCAGTGCGGTGAGGTCTAGAATTTCGTCCTCGTCGATCCAGTGCAACTCATCGACAAACTTACGTTTCATAAACGTAATGATCACAAAGCCGCCGCCAAACGTAAAAGTGCTGATGTACAGCATGCTGAAAAACAGCTTGCGCAGCAAGGCCGCTTTAGATAACCCATAGGTGTCTTTTTGCATTGTGTTATAATTCCCCCTTATATGGTTTATTATACTGTTTACTTATCAATATGTAAAATGATATAATTAATATAAAATTAATAACAAAAATGATATAAATAAAAAGGCGGTGAAACGGATGACAGTGCGGCATTTAAAAATTTTCGTCAGGGTCTATCAGCGGCAAAGCATTACCCATGCGGCACAAGAGCTGCAAATGACCCAACCGGCAGTGACCCGCGCGGTAAAAGAGCTGGAGCAATACTACGGTGTATTGCTGTTTGACCGGGTGGGCCGCGGGCTGGCGATTACCGAAAGCGGGCGTGAACTGTATGCCTATGCGCTGCATGTGGTAGAGCTGTTTGACACAATGGAAAAAAGTATGCGCAACTGGGACAGCTTTGGTATCTTGCGCATTGGCAGCAGTATCACCATCGGCACTTTTTTGTTGCCGGCTTTAGTGGAAGAATTTAAGGCGCTGCGGCCCGGCATCCGCGCACAGGTGCTGGTATCCAACGGGCGCAACCTGCAAAAAGCATTAATGGACAACGAATTGGATTTTGCACTGATCGAAGAAGATGTTGGCGAGGCAGAATTTCATACCGAGCCATTTGCCAAAGATCATTTGGTGCTGATTACCCCACTGGGGCACCCGTTACTTGCGCGCAAACGGGTCTTGTTGCAAGACCTGGTAGCCTATGACCTGCTTTTGCGAGAGAAGGGCAGTGCCAGCCGCAGCTTTGTGGACAGTGTATTTGCAGTGCATGAGCTGACCCCCCGCCCATTGTGGGAAAGCGTCAGCACCCAGGCGCTGGTGCGCGCGGTACATACGGGCATCGGCATTTCTCTGCTACCCGAACGCATGGTGCGCGAAGATGTGCGCACCGGCTTTGTGGCTGCCTGCCCGCTTGCTGACGAAGCGTTGCAGCGCCGGTATGACCTGGTATGGCATAAGAATAAGTACCTAACTGCCGCTGCACAGGATTTTATTGGCCTGTGTCATGCCCGCGGGGCAGATTTTTGCTGATGACGTGGCCGCAGGCCGGCTGAAACAGAGTGCGGTATGTGACAGACAAGTTGGTTTAGAGAGTAAAAGCTGGGGATGGCAAGCGCCATACCCGGCTTTTTTGCGCGGTTCTTGTGAACTCATGCAAAGAAAGCAAGCAAGAATTGGTGCGTTTTACCAAACTTTACTATATTGCATTTCACAAATTGACTTAGTAGGGTATAATAGAAAGTAAAGAGTAACAAAACTATGTTTTTTGTTTGAAAGATTGGTGTTTATTGTGACAAATAATGATTTTATGAACGCAGAAAACACCCAGCAACAGCCCCCGCCCCCACCGCCGGTGGATGCCACGGTAGAGGTGATTTTAGCTGACCGTGATATGCATGCTTACCTGTTACTTACTTCGCCTCAAAATGGGGGCGCTGCGCTCAGCGCGCAGCAACTGGCGGATGTACTTGCCGCACAGGGTGTGAAAGCGGGCATCCAGCATGATGTGCTGGAAAAAGCAGCAAGTGCACCGGTGTATGGGCAAAAAATTCTGATTGCAGAGGGCGTGCCGCCGCTGCACGGCAGCAACGGCAGTTATGAGCTGCAATTTGACGCGGAAAACGAATTGAAGCCCAAAGTGCGGGCCGATGGGTCGGTAGATTTTTATGACCTTGGCCTTGTGACGAATGTGCGTGAAGGCCAGGTGCTTTGCACCATTACGCCACCTACCGACGGTACTGATGGCATCACGGTAACGGGGGAAGCAGCCCCGGCGAAAAAGGGCAGGCCCGTGCCAAATATGACGGGCAAAAACACAAAACTCAGTGACGACGGCTTGCAGATCACCGCGGCGGTCAGTGGGTATGTCGATTTTGCGATGCACAAGATCAATGTCAATGACACGCTGTTCATCAAAGAGGATGTGGATAATTCTACCGGCAGCATTAAAACCCCAAGCAATGTGGTCATCGGCGGCACCGTGTCCTCCGGGTTTTCGGTCGAGTCCGAGGGCAATGTGCAGGTCGGCGCGGCAATCAGTGGGGCCAAAATCAAGGCGGGCGGCAATTTGGTTTTAAAACGCGGCAGTACCGGCTGTAAGCTGGAGTGCGAGGGCGATTTGACCACCCGCTACATTGAAAACTGCGATGTATTTGCAAAGGGAGAAATTAAATCAGATTATGTGATGAACTGCACCATCAAATGTGCCAAAAGCCTGCATGTGGGCGGGCCTATCGCCAAAATTGTGGGGGGTAGCTGCATTGCGGGCGAGGATATTGTTGCCCGTAACATTGGCTCCTCCGCGGGGATTCGCACTTACCTTGAAATCGGCACCGACCCCGAGATGATGCGCCGCCAGCAAGAGCTGGTGGAGCAGATCCCGCAGTGGGAGGCAAAAATGGCCAGCTTGCAGTCGCTGCTGAAACTGTTTGAGCAGTACGAGGCCGCCGGCCGCCTGACCCCGGAAAAAAAGCAGGCGTATCAAGATGCGCTGTATAGCTACGAGACCAGTAGTGAGCTGTTGCAAAACGGCACACAAGAGCTGGAAGTGATTGCCGAAGAGATCAAAAAAAAGGGTTATGGCCGCATTGTGTGCAAAGGCACCATCTACCCGGGTACCTGTGTAAAGATAGGCGGTACACGGATGCTGGTGTCGACCCCCATGACCAACCGGGCCTTGTCGTATAGCGACGACAGCATTGTGGATTCGCCGGCAGGGTAAGCAAAGCAAAAAAACGTACCGCACCCCATGGTGTGGTATGTTTTTTTTTGCCGGCAACCGCTTAAATTCTTTTGCAAAAAGAACTTGCGGTTTTTAAATAAAGTGCTATACTCTTATATAGTTAAGCGGCTAATTGTTATACACTTAACTTTAAAAAGGTGGTTGAAATGGAACAAAAACAGGAGCTCACGGTACATGCAGCTGCGCGGCTGCACAATTTATTTGTGCTGCGCCGTATTGTCATTCAAAAGGCAACGCAGGGGCTTGACCTGCATTTTGGGCAGTTGCGGGTAGTGGAATACATTGCCGCGCATGACGGCTGCACGCAGGCAGAAGTAGCTGAGTGCATGATGGTTACCCCGGCATCGATGGCGCTGACCACGAAGCGGCTGGAAAAGGCCGGCCTTTTGAACAAGGTGGTGGATGAACACAACCTGCGCTGCAAACGGCTGTCGGTCACCGAGCGGGGCCGCAGCTTGGCAACACAATGCCGCGGGCTGCACGACCAGTTTGATGAGCGGCTGTTCGAGGGGTTTTCTGTCGAGGAAATGGCGCAAATCAACACCTATTTTGGCCGGATGATCTGCAACATCACCGGGGAGAATGCCTTGCAACAAGAAGGGGGGAATATCGATATCAAACAACTGGGCGAACGGTTTTATGCAAAAAAAGAAGAAAATCAGTGACCGTCGCCTGAAATAAGCAGCACGTTGAGAGGGGAGAAAGCAGTTTGCACGCGTTATTGTCCCATATGGGGAAATATAAAAAACAGACGTTTCTCACGCCGATCATGGTCGTCGGCGAGACCGTCATTGACATTTTGATTCCGTTTTTAATGTCCAAAATTTTGGACGTCGGTATTGCCAACCGCGACCTTGGCTATGTGACACGGATCGGCGTTTTAATGGTTGGTTGTGCGCTGACAGCGTTGGTATTTGGCGCTATTTCTGGCCGGCTTGCCGCGGTGGCAGGCATGGGCTTTGCTAAAAATTTGCGCAGGGCGCTGTTTTACCGCATTCAGGATTTTTCATTTGCCAACTTGGACAAATTTTCAACCGCGTCACTGGTGACACGGCTGACGACCGACATTAACAACACACAAATGGCCTACATGATGAGTATCCGTATGCTGGTGCGCGCACCGATCATGCTGGTGTGCGCCACCGCGATCGCGATCAGCATCAATGCCGAGCTTTCGATGGTGTTTTTTGTGGCAATCCCTGTTTTGGCTGTGGTGCTGTACTTTGTTGCTACCCGCGCCCACCCGCGTTTTCAAAAAATGCTGGCCTGCTATGACCGGCTGAACGCCCGGGTAGAAGAGGGGTTGATCGCGATTCGGGTGGTCAAAGCCTTTGTGCGGCACGAATATGAAGAAGAAAAATTTGAAAAAGAGGCCGATGCGCTTCGCCGCGCGCAAAAGCACGCTGAAAAGCTGATCATTTTAAATATGCCGGCAATGCAACTGACTATGTACGCCAGTATCATTGCAATTTTGTGGTTTGGCGGCAACCGCATTGTGGCGGGCACCATGGGTACTGGCGAGCTGGTGGGTTTCATCAGCTACCTCAGCCAGATTTTAATGGCACTCATGATGATCTCGATGGTGTTTGTCATGCTGGTGCTCTCGCGCGCCTCGGTGCGCCGCATCAGTGAGGTGCTGGGCGAAGAGCCCGACATCAATGACGACAATGCCGACCCCGAAGCGGTGCCCGCAGATGGGTCGATCGAGTTTCGCGACGTGTCGTTTTCGTATGCGAAAGACAGTGAAGAAGCGACCCTTGCACACATTGACCTCTCGGTGCGCAGCGGTGAGACGATTGGCATTATCGGCGGTACCGGCAGTGCTAAAACATCGCTGGTGCAGCTGATCCCCCGCCTGTACGACATCACCGGCGGCGAACTGCTGGTGGGTGGGCGCCCGGTGACCGAGTACCCGCTGAAAACGCTGCGCAATGCGGTGGCGATGGTGCTGCAAAAGAACGTACTGTTTTCGGGCACCATTCGCGAAAATTTGCTTTGGGGCAACGAGGGCGCTACCCAGCAGGAACTTGAGGACGCCTGCCGTGCGGCAGACGCACAGAGCTTTGTGGAAAGCTTCCCCGAGCGCTACGAGACCGACCTTGGTCAAGGCGGTGTCAATGTGTCCGGCGGGCAAAAGCAGCGCCTTTGCATTGCGCGCGCACTGCTGAAAAAGCCGAAGATCGTGATTTTGGACGATTCGACCAGCGCGGTGGACACGGCGACCGATAGCCGCATCCGCGAGGCGCTGCGCACCCAGCTGGTGGGCACGACGACTATTATTATCGCCCAGCGCATTACCTCGGTGATGGACGCCGACCGCATTGTGGTGCTGGACGATGGCAAGATCAGTGCGGTGGGCACCCACGACGAGCTGATGCAGACCAGCGAAATTTACCGCGAGGTCTACCAGTCGCAGCAAAAGGGGGTGGCGTAAATGCCGGGGCCATTACGCAAAGCGGCTGCAAAGCCGAAGAACATACGCCAGACATTGGGCCGCCTGCTGCGCTATGTCGGTGCGTTCCGCCTGCAACTCGTCATTGTGGTGCTGTGTATTTTGGTCAGCGCGAGTTCGGCGGTCGTGGGCACCTACTTTTTGCGGCCACTCATCAACAATTATCTGCTGCCGCTGGTGGGCAAAAGCGCGCCCGACCTTTCCGGCTTTATCTCAATGCTGGTGCTGCTGGGGTGCATTTACCTTGTCGGCGCCATCAGCACATGGGTATATAACCGGTTGATGCTGAATATTTCGACCGGCACCCTGTATAAGCTTCGGGTCGATTTGTATAACCATCTGCAAACGCTGCCATTGCGTTATTTTGACACCCACACCCACGGCGAGCTGATGAGCCGTTTTACCAACGACGTGGATACGCTGCGCGACATGTTTTCGCAGAGCTTTGCACAGCTGATCAACTCGGCGGTCACGGTGGTGGCAGTGTTTATTGCCATGCTGATCCTCAGTCCGCCATTGACCCTGCTGACCATTGGCATGCTGATCATTATGCTGGTTGTGGTGCGCACCATTGCCGGGCGCAGTGGGCAGTACTTCCGCCGCCAGCAAAAGGCGCTGGGCGAAGTGAACGGCTATATTGAAGAGATGATCGACGGGCAAAAAGTCGTCAAGGTGTTTTGCCACGAGCAAATGGCAAAAGATGAGTTCAACGAGCTGAACGAGAACCTGTGCGAGGCGGCTACCAGCGCCAACACGCTGGCGAATGTTTTGATGCCGGTCATGGGCAACTTGTCCTATACACACTACGCGCTCACCGCGGTGGTGGGGGCGATCCTGACCATCAACGGTGCGGCCGACCTTGGCACCATCGCTTCCTTTTTGCAGTATACCCGCTCGTTTTCGCAGCCCATCACCCAAATTTCGCAGCAGTTCAACAACGTGCTGATTGCACTGGCGGGCCTGGAACGCATTTTTGAGGTGATGGATGTCACCCCGGAAAAGGACGAGGGCAAAGTGACACTGGTCAACCTGCAAAAGGATGAAAACGGCAACCTGCAGGAAGCCGAACAGCGCACTGGCCTTTGGGGTTGGAAGCACCCGCACACGGACGGCAAACTGGAATACCACGAGCTGCGCGGGGATGTGGTGTTTGAACATGTCACCTTTGGGTACGAAAAAAATAAGACCGTTCTGCGCGACTTGTCGCTGTATGCAAAACCGGGGCAAAAAATCGCATTCGTGGGGTCGACCGGTGCGGGCAAAACCACCATCACCAACCTCATCAACCGTTTTTACGAGGTAAACGACGGCAAAATACGCTATGACGGTGTGAATATTCAAAAAATCAGCAAGGATGACCTGCGCCGCTCGCTGGGCATGGTGTTGCAGGACACGCACCTGTTTACCGGCACTGTGCGGGATAACATTCGCTATGGCCGCCTGAACGCGACAGATGAGGACGTAGTCAAGGCAGCCCGCATTGCCAACGCGGACGGGTTTATCCGCCACCTGCCGCAGGGGTACGACACCGTGCTCACCGGTGACGGTGCGAACTTATCACAGGGGCAGCGCCAGCTGCTTGCCATTGCCCGCGCGGCAGTGGCAAACCCGCCGGTACTGATTTTGGACGAAGCGACCAGCAGTATCGACACCCGCACTGAGGCACTGATTCAACAGGGCATGGATGGCCTGATGGAGGGGCGCACTGTATTTGTGATCGCCCACCGGCTTTCAACCGTGCGCAACGCAGATGCCATTATGGTGCTGGAACACGGCGAGATTATCGAGCGCGGCAGCCACGACGAACTGCTTGCCCAAAAGGGCAAGTATTATCAGCTGTATACTGGCATGTTTGAATTGTCATAACCGGTGCACGGGTACTGGGGCAACGCAAAGGCGGGGCAGGAGTTACACTCCTGCCCCGCCTTTGCGTATTGTTTTGCGCTTTGCCGTTTACGCTTCGCTGTTTAAAAAGCAAAGTGCGACGTTTGCCATCATCTGCATGCCGGGTAAAAGCGCCTGCTCGCTGGCAAAAAAGCTGCCGCTGTGCAGCCCGTTGCTGCCGGTACCGCCGTCCCCCCCACCCAGCCAGCTAAACGCGCCCTTTACCTTTTTCAAATAAAAGGCAAAGTCCTCGCTGCCCATTGCGGGCTGCGGCGTAATCACGTTTTCTGCACCAAACACCTCTTCGCAGGCGGTGCGGTACAGCTTTGCCATGTCCGGGTCATTGACTAAGCTGTCGTAGCCAAAATGGTGCTCGTAATCACAGGTCACCTCAAAGGCCAGCTCCAGCCCGCGCACGATTTTTTCCATGCGGCGCTTGATCTCGGCCCGCAGTTCGTCGTTGTAGGCGCGCACGTTGCCGATGATCTCGGCTTCGGCCGGGATGATGTTTTCTGCCGTGCCGCAGTGGAAATAACCGGTGTCGATGATGGCGGTCTCAAACGGGTCCACCGCCTGGGTGCGCAGCACTGAAATCTGGTTCATAAATTCCAGCGCGGGGTACAGCGCGCTGCGCGTTTTGTGCGGGGTGGAAAGGTGGCCCCCCGTGCCGTGGATTTTCAGTTTAAAAATGTCCACACCGGCCATCATCTCCCGCTCGCAGATGCCCGCCTGCCCCAGCGGTACGGTGGGGAACACATGGGTGCCAAAAATCGCGTCCACTCCGTCCAGTACCCCTTTTTCCACCAGCGTTTTAGCGCCACTTTTCGTGGCCCCGGCTTCTTCTGCCGGCTGAAAAATCAGTTTCACCGTGCCCGGCAATTCAGCGCGGATTTCGTGTAACATCAGCGCGGTGCCCAGCAATACCGACGTGTGCACGTCGTGCCCGCAGGCGTGCATCACACCTGGTGTCTCGGATGGGTAGGCGCAGCCGCTTTGCTCTGTGACCGGCAGCGCGTCGATGTCGGCGCGCAGTGCCACGGTTTTGCCGGGCAGCCCGCCGTGAATGGTGCCAATGACGGCGGTGGCTTCAAAATCGCCGCGGCATTCAATGCCATGGCGCTGTAATACCTGCATAATATACTGCTGGGTGCCCTGCTCGTGCCAGCTCAGCTCCGGGTGGCTGTGCAGGTAGCGGCGGGCCGTGGCGGCCTCTTCCACCCAGTTTTTTGCCAGCTGTGTAAGGCGTGTCTTTTCCATAATTGCAACCCTCTCTTTATTCCATTGAAGCATAGAAGTAGTGAAGAAATTGATTCTATCTTACCGTATCCGGCTGCAAATAACAAGTAACAATACCGCCATTTGCCCCTGCAAAGCGCAAAAAAATACCGCGGCGCAAGCGCGCTGCGGTACGCAGAATAAAAAATATCAGGGGCAAAGGCCCGGCAGCGGGCAGTCTGCCGGGGCGGTAAAGCCGCCGAGCGACTCGCGCCCGGTTTCATAAGCACCGTGAAAATCGCTGCCGCCGGTGCAAAACAAGTGATACTGTGCGGCGGCCTGTGTCAGCAACGCACGGTCGGCGGCGCTGTTGGCCGGGTGATTCAGCTCCAGCCCGGCAAGGCCTGCGGCCACAAGGTCGGGGATCAGCGCAAAATTCTGTTGCTGGCCCGCGTGGGCCAGCACGGCATAGCCGCCCGCTTCGCGAATGGCCGCCACGGCAGTGCGTGCGTCGGGGTAGTGGATACTGCGTGCGCAGGGCCCGCCGTGCTCAAACGCAGTGTGAAACAGCGTGCCAAACACCGCGGCGGTCTGCCCGCTGTCCACCAGATATTGCAGCAGGTGCTGTTTAAACAGGCTGCCGCCGCCCTGGTAGGGCAGCACGTCCTGCGGGGTGATGGCATAGCCCATCGAGTGCAGTACCTCCACCTGCCACAGGCAGTTTGCCTGCCGCTGGCGACGTATGTCGGCGGCAAGTGCTTCAATGGGCTGCGGGTCGGTGTACAGGTAAGCTAAAATATGCGCCTTTTTGCCGGTGGCGGGGTCTGCACAGGAAAGCTCGGTGCCGCGCAGCACCCGGATGCCAAGCGGGGCGGCCAGCGCCAGCGCTTCGTCGTGGTAGCCGGTGTCATCGTGCTCGGTAAACGCAATGTGGGTCAGCCCCACGGCGGCGGCCTGCTGCAACACCGATGCGCGGTGCCAGCTGCCGTCTGACCGTGTGGAATGCAGGTGCAAATCTGCTTTCATTCAATCACCTCGGCGGGCCCTTTGGCCCGGTAATTTGCGGGCAGCGCCCGCAGGCTGGTTGCTTTTTAGTATAGCACACCGGTGGCATCGACGCAAAAAAACGCTGCCAAAAGCGGCAGCGCAAAAAGCAATTTTGAAAGGTGGTCTTTATACGGCCTTGGCCTCTTCGGTGGGCCACTGCTCCAGCCGGGTAACGGCGGTGCGGATCAGTGCGGGGGTCACGGTGTAGGGGTAGTGACGCACATCAATGCCCGCCAGCGCTTTGGTGATGACCTTGTCCAAATCGTCCATCGTGCAATGCAGGTCGGCAAGGCAAGTGGGCAGGCCCATTTTGCGGCTGAACGCGCGGATGCGTTGCAGCTCTTCCTCCTGCTCGTCCATCGCCAGCAGCACCAGCACGCCGTACGCGACGATCTCGCCGTGCAGATGGCCGTTGTGCTCGATCTGCGGCAGCACGGTAAAGCCATTGTACATGGCGTGGGCCGCACCGGTCGTCAGGTCAATATTGACCAGGTTAGACACATACCCGGTGGAGACGATAATGCCCAGCACGATCTCCTCCAGCGCGTCGGTCACGCGGTCGGCGTCACAGTCGGCCAGTGCCTGTACCCCGTACTTGACCAGCGGGTCGCCGCACATGTGGCTGATGGCGGTGCCAAGGGCCTTGGGGTGGTCCAGCTCGTCCCCGCGGCCAGACACCGTGCACTCGTAGTATTTTGCCATCGAGTCGCCAATGCCGGCCCACAGGTACTGGCGCGGGGCACGGGCAATGATGCCGGTGTTGATGAAAATGTGCACCGGTGGCACATCAGAAAACGAGTATTCGCGCAGGGACCCGTCCGGGTGGTACAGGATGCCAAGCCCGGTGCAGGAAGCACAGGTAGAGGCAATGGTGGGGAAGGTGAACAGCGGTTTGCCCGCGCGGTGGGCCAATACCTTGGCGGTGTCGATGGCTTTGCCGCCGCCCACGGCAAAAATCATATCTGCCTGCTGCACGCCGCTCTCGGCCTCCAGCCGCTCGATATTTTCTACCGAGGCTTCGCCGCCGTTCCAGTAAGTGCCGGTCAGCTGTACAGGGCTGCCCGCTATGGCAGCTTCAATCCCGGGCATGGCCGCAGCCAGCGCGCGGTTGCCGCCAATCACGGCAGCTTTGGTGCCATGGGGGGCGCACACTTCGGCAATATCGGTATAGGCATCCTCGCCAATTGTATAATTCGGGAACCGCTGAATTTTCATTTTGTTTGCTTCCTTTCCGGTGTGGGGTGTCAAAATCAATCTTCCGCAAATGCGGGCTGTGCGGTGGGGGCCGGTGCGGGGGCAATTTGTTGTTTTGCCTCTTTGGCGCTCTGGCCCACGTATTCGGGGTGCTCTTTCAAATACTTGCGGTTTTTGTACACGCCCACGGTGAGAAACGGCACAATGATGATGGCGATACCAAGGTAGCCACAGTAGCCGTAGCCGTACTTGATGATCTTGTCCAGCCCGACCATCGAAACGCCCATCGACATCACCATGGAGAGGCAGGACACAACTGCGCGCCGCAACGTGGGCTTTTGGATGCGAGAGAAAATTTTAGAACCCTCAAACCGTGACACAAAACCGTAAACGGTGGTCACGCCGGTGGAGATAAAGCAGAGCAACAGCGTGACATTGTAGACCCAATAAAGCCCCGGGATGCCAAGCTGGCTGCAAATGTACCAGGAGGGCAGCGTGGTCTCGCCGGCGGCGGTAAAATCGGCATACCAGCCAAGCAGCATGATGCAGGAAAGAGCCAAGGCAATGGCGTTCATCACAAAGGCGATGGTCATGGCGCGGGAGATGTTCTTTTTATTTTGCAGCGGGCGGCCACAGGCGATCATGGTGGGGATGACGACCGACTGAAACCCGGCATAGATAAACGCGTTGAGGATGGGCTGTACCGGGTTCATGCCTTCGGCAGAGGTGAAGTTTGAAAAAATGGTGCTGATTTCGGGCAGCTTTGCCCCGATACCCATCGTAAAGATGATGCCGCAGCAGATCAAGATGGCCACCGACATAATGGTAGAAGCACTTGAGACAAGCTTTGCACCAAAAATGGTCATTCCCATCAGCACAACGCCCACCATCAGCACAGCGGCGATATACGGCACGCCGCCGATCTTCTGCATCAGCGAGGCAGAGCCGGCAATGACCGCGCCCACCGCGCAGATGACCATGATGTTGAAGTACACTTCAAACAGCAGCTCCAGTTTGTCAAACGGGTGATACAGCGCTTCAAACAGTTCTTTGTGGTTTTTCAGCCCGCGGGACGAAGTCATTAAAATCGCCTCGCGGATGGTGAGCGAAAGCAACGCCATCGCAAGTATCGCGGCAAACGGGGCAGTCCACCCAAACCGGGCATAATACTGGGTCGCCTGATTGCCGGTGGCAAACCCGCCGCCCGCGTGAGAGCTGAACAGCACGCTGGCAACGGCAAAGACCCCCATAAAGCCCACCCGGGCGAATGCCGGCATACTGCCGCCGCGGGCAGTGCTGTTTGTTGAATTCGACATACAAAACACACCTTTCTTTTTTGAGAAGTTGAATCCGCACAAACAGCCAGCAGAGAGTGTTTTCGGCAACGGGGAAATAAAAAAACGGCCTTTCGTCCCCTAGGGCAATAGCCCTAAAGAGACGAAAGGCCGTTTGGCTTTTCGCGTTACCACTCTTGTTCATTTCCGAAGAAATGCGCTCACCGGGTACGGGCGTTTTGCCGCCTTATACCCTGTCACAATAACGGTTGACATCCGTATCCGCCTACCGGTCTGTTTCAGCGGACCCACTCCGAGGTCAGTTCAGAGCCCCCGCCAATGCTGTTTTACACCGCCCAACAGCTCTCTGCAATTTTTGGGGAAACTTACTAGTCCTCATCAACGTGTTTGTCGATTCATTTTCTGTTTTCAATACTGTACCATTGGTTTTAGGTTCTGTCAAGGATAATTTTTTAAAAGTGTGACCTGAAAAATTGTACCGCCCTTGCAGCATTATGCCTTGTCAATAATGATATACGGCTGCAACTGGTAGGGCTTCGGGGCCACATTGCGGTCGCTCCACATGTAAAACCAGCGCTCCAGCGGGTAGTAATAATAGCCGTCCTGCCATTGGTCAGAGGTGTCGTACGGGTCGGCAAAAATCAAAACATCGTCACCAATGCCGGGCGTACCGTTGTTGTCATAGCCAATGATGGCCTGCCAGTGGCCGTCCCAGTCGGCCCACTCTACCATAATGGGGCGCCCGGCTTTCAGGTTGCCCACCACCCATTTTACAAAATACGAGTCCTTGGCGTCCGCTACCCAGTCTTCGGTGTTCTCGTCGTTGTCGGCGGCATACAGCGATGTGGAAGAAAACGTTTTCGGCAGGTTGCCGGTATCCGCGTCACTCACCCCGTCGGCCGCCGTCAACAGCTCGGCTTCATCATAGTCTGCCCGGTAACTGGTCTCCACCACCTGAAAGCCGTCCAGGGTCGAGAAATAGTTGTACAGCTGGCCCACATTGGTGCCGTATTCGCCCACGTTGTTGGCGCTGCCGGGCAGCGCACCCGGGGTGTCGTGGTCGGTATGAGAGCCCATGGCCAGCGCAAGGTCATATTCGGTGATATCAGTCTTGCCAAAATGAACCAGCACCATCAGGGCCGTTGCGTCGCCGCAAGACCACTCGTACGTTTGCTGCATCGTTTTAAACCCTTCGATCAGCGTCAGTTCATCGTCGGATTTCATATGGTAAAAATCGGGGTTGACATAAAAGCGCGAATTGGGGTTGTCACCGGCGTTCGCATACGCATCGGCACCGCCGTTTTCATCAAAATCCTTGGCGGGGATGGTTTCCCCCTTGGGCTTTTCAGTGGCGGCGGGCGCCGCGGTAGGTGCTGCCGTGCTTTGCGCGGTAGAGGGGGCGGGGGCAGAACAGGAGACCGATAACAGTGCAAAGCTGACGGCCAGCAGCAGAGACAAAACTTTTTTCATACTTTTCTTTCTCCTTTACAATACAAAAATTCAGGCAGCCTAAAAATGGCTGCCTGAATATCGGTTACCGGTAAAAAGAAAACGCAGGTCCCTGGCCGTAGCAACTGCCAGCCTGCCCACCCCTTTTGACCAATACAGTAAAAAAATTACTGTGCAACTGACACCCAAAGCCCCATTTTGAGAAGCACTGCCGCACACGGGGGTACGGTCTGCGGGGGGCACCCCGCAGGGGCGCGATATTGCTATCGCTACTCGGCATTTGACCCGGCTGTCCGTATGGCCTTTGGGCCGCGCCAAAGCGCGGCTGGTCAGATGAAAAATAGTGATATCAGGTCGAAAGAAGAACCTTTCTTAGTATCAATCGGGCAAAAGCATATCATAAATACCCTTAAATTGCAACCGATTTTGGGGTGATGAAGAAAGTGGGTACTATGTGCTTTATGCCTTGGGCAGGGTGCGGTTTATTTTTGCAAGCCCGCGCCGCAACCAGAAGATTTGCCATAGCCAGATCACGATGTAAATGGCAAAAAAAATGCCAAAGTACACGGCAATGCTGGCAATGGTATGCCCCATCCAGTAGGCGGTGTATGCCACAAAAAAGGTGGAAAGCGAGCACAGCATCAAATGGGTGACGGTCTGGCGCAACAGGCTCCAGTGGTCCACTTCCCACACCAGTGAGGCAGCGCCCCAAACAGCCCCGTAAAAAAGGCACAGCACGGTTTGCAGTACAACGGCGGTAAGCTCGCTGCCGCAGGCCGCCGCAAATTCAGGCACAACGGGGTAATAAGCGCCATCGGCGATACAAAGCGAAATGCCAACCGTGATCAGTACACTGATGGTAAGGCCCAGCGGGGCACCCATCAGGCTGCGCAGAATGATGTTCTTTTTCATAATGACACCTCAAATCCCCAAAGTTTGTTTAATGCGGGCAACATAGCGGCGGGCAACGTAGGTCTGCTGCCCGTTTAAAAGGGTGACGCAGATGGTGCCCGCAAAGCTTAAATCAAAGCTTTTCACCTGCTTCAGGTTGATGATCTCCGCATGCGAAATGCGCACAAAATCCGGGCTGCGCAGTTTTTCTTCTGCCTCGTACAGCCGCATGCGCAGCAGATAGCTGCCCTGCATGGTCACGGCCCAAACCTTGCCGTTTTGTGCAGTAATTCGCAGCAGTTCACTGGGGTCCAGCAGCACGGCCTGCTCGCCGCAAAACCCCGCCAGCCACATGGTGCCCACCGTCAGGCGCTGGGCAAGCTCTCTCACTTCATCAGTCAGCTGCGCCGCGCGCAAAATCACTTTGGGTTCGGTGCAGCTTTCATCTAGCTGAATTTCAATTTGCATCATATCCCCCCTGTCTGCTGCCAGTATAGCATAGGGCTTCTTTGTAGTGCAGCAATTTTTAACAGGCGGTTGCTTTGCGGCGACAGGTGGCCTGTTTTTTACAAAAAAAGTCCGCCACCCGGCCGGGTGGCGGCAAAAGAGAGAAAGGTGAGAAAAACAAGTTATACGGCATCGCTTAGCGATGGGGTACCTACGTCGGTTGCGGGCTCCTGCCCGTTTTCAGTGGCTCGCTGTGTTTTTGTGCTGTCTGCCAGCCGGAACGCGGCAACGCTTTTTTTCAGCTCTTCGGCCTGCATCGAAAGCTCTTCGCTGGCTGCGGCAGATTCTTCGGCCGAAGCGGCAGTGTTTTGCACGACGGTCGAAATCTGCTCGACCCCATGGTTGATCTGCTGCAAGGCGGCGGCCTGCTCGCCGGAGGCATCTGCGATCGAGCTGACCAGCTCGGTGGTTTTCGCAATCCCGTCCACGATCTGTTGCAGGGCAGCAGCGGTCTTTTTGGCTATTTTTGTGCCGTCGCCCACCTTTTGCATCGAGTTTTCAATCAGCGTGGAGGTTTCACTTGCGGCCTTGGCAGATTGCCCGGCAAGGTTGCGCACCTCCTGTGCGACCACGGCAAACCCGCGGCCCTGCTCGCCCGCCCGCGCAGCCTCTACTGCGGCGTTGAGTGCCAGAATATTGGTTTGGAACGCAATGTCCTCAATGACTTTGATAATTTTGCCAATGTTGTCGGAGGACAGGTTGATCTCGTCCATCGCACGCAGCATCTGTTCCATTTGCCCATTGCCGGCCTCGGCCTGCCCTTTGATCTCGTGGGTCAAATCGCTTGTGGTGCGCGCATGCTCGGCATTTTCGCCGGTGTGGCTCGTCACCTCCATTAAAGACGCCGTCAGCTCTTCAATCGCGCTGGCCTGCTCGGTGGCCCCCTGTGACAGCGACCCGCTGGAATCCGACACCAGCTTGGCCCCGGCATCTACCTGCCCGGCGGTGGCCATAATGGCACCCGCCAGCCCGGCCCAGCTGGCGACCATGTCGCGCAGCGCATTGCCAAGCGTATCATTCTCGGAGTATACTGTAATATTAACAGTCAAGTCCCCATCCGCAATGGCACGGGTCTCCTGTGCGCGGGTTTCAATTGTGCCCGACAGCTTGTCAAAAGCCCTGCCAAGCTTGCCCAGCTCGTCCTCCCGTTCCCGCAGACGCATACTTTTTTCATCGTTCTGGTGAGAAGTGATATCCCCGACAGAAAGCGCTTCGGCATAGCCACACAGCCGGCGAATCGGGTGGCTGATCATGCGTGAAATTCTGCCGCTGAGCACTAAGGCAACCGTAAGAGAAAGCACCAGCACCAACGCCATGATGCCGATCAGGGCCAAGGATAATATGCGATTTGCCTCTAACTGGTTGGCGGCGACCTCATTTTTATAGGCGGACATCGCTTTAAATGCGGCGTCGGCAGCGTCTGCCTGTGCTTTTGAACTGTATAATTGGTTGTATAATACAGTTGAGGGTTTGCCATCTGCCGCAGAGGAAAGATAGGCATCAATGGTGGTTTTATAGGTGGCAAATGCTGATTTTGTGGCATTGAAATTTGCTTCGTCGGTGCTGTCGCAAATCGTTTTGCTGTAGGTGAATAGTTGCTGGCTGACGGTGGAAAACTGGGTTTCGACCAGAGTTTGGTACGTATCGGTATTGCTGCTGCCATAGTTGATGTACAGGTCTTTAACCGAACTTTTGCTGCGCGCAAAAGCGGCCTCGGCATTGGTGGAATACTGCACCCCACGCATGTACTTCTCGTATGAAGTTTGCTGTGCCTGTAGCATAATCAGCATCCCCCCGATGCCAAGCAGCCCAATCAACACCCCTAAAAAGGTCACGGTGAGAAAGCCGAACCTCAGCTTGCGTGCAATGTTCATGTTCTCCAGTCGTTTCTTCATTTTTCTTCCTCCTGTTGCACAAAACCGCAAATCCGCGGCTGAAAATACAAAAATGCAAACAAACACTGTCCCCGGTCACGCGTATAGAGATGAAATGACCGGGGACAGTGTAGCGTAGCGCCACCGCAAGGGATAAAAAGACACTGCCGGGCGAGAGGGCATCGAATCACTGCGGCCGATGCGCAGCAAAAAAGGGAGACAACCTATAAAATTGGGTACGATTGTCAGAAGTCACAGTTTTAAAACAAAAAAGCAGGTCAAAATGACCAATAAAAGGCGAAGTGATTGTGTTCTTTTGTACAAATTATAGAACACTTCCCATTCTTTGTCAATTACCGAAATCGTTTTTGTTGTGGTTTGTTACGAGCCATAAAAGGACTGTGATCGGCATAAGACACACTTAATCACCAGAGAGGAGAGTTTACGTAAATGGCAAGAAGGGGAGAGAACGTTTATAAACGCAAGGATGGCCGCTGGGAGGGCCGGGTGTTGGGCAAGGATGGGAAATACCGTTATTTTTATGCGGCCAGTTACCGGCAGGTGAAAGAGAAGATTAAAAGTGCAAGTGAACAGCAGGTGGTAAGGCAAGCACAAAGAAACACCGGTGCCGCAGAGCTGTTTGGCACATGGGTAAAGCAGGTACAGACACAGGTTAAGCCGACCACCTTTGAAAATTACGAAAGCTGTATCCGCCGTTATGTTATCCCGTTTTTTGGGCAGGCGCCCAACAAAACGATCTCGGTAAAAACAGTGACGGCCTTTGTGCAGCACATTGAGGAGACTGCAAGCCTTTCGGCAACGACAAAAAAGAAGATTTTAACTATTTTTAAAACGGCTCTGCGCGCCGGGTTAAAAAGTATGCCGCAACGTGCGACCATTTTAGAGGCGGTTGTACTGCCAAAAACCGAAACGAAAGAGGTACAGGTCTTTTCGATGGCAGAACAGCGGCAGATCGAAGCGGCAGTGTACCGCACGGCAGATACCCGCGCGCTGGGCATTGTGCTGTGCTTTTATACCGGGATCCGCCTGGGTGAACTTTGTGCGCTGCGCTGGAGTGACATTGACCTTGAAGCAGGTACCATGAACATTTGTCGCACCGTTTCGCGCACGCGCTGTTTTGAGCCGGGGGGACCAAAAACCATGTTGCTGGTGGGCTCGCCCAAAAGCCGCAAATCGGCCCGCAAAATACCGCTGCCGGCCTTTTTATTGCAGCTGATACAAGAGCAGTGGAGAAGCGTGCCGGACCATTGTTATGTCGTATCGGGCAAAGATGTGCCGATCGACCCCCGGTCTTATGAAAAAATCTACAAAAATGTGCTGAGCCTTGCCGGGGTAAAGGAGCGCAAGTTTCACGCAATTCGCCATACCTTTGCAACCCGTGCGTTAGAGCTTGGGGTGGACATTAAAACCATTAGTGAAATTTTAGGCCATTCAGGGGTCAGCGTCACGCTGAATATCTATGCACATTCGATGCTGGAACAAAAAAAGAAGGCGATCGACAAGTTTAACCAGATGCATGTGATGCATATGGAGTTTGCGCCGTTTGCCAGCATGAACCCTGTGCTTGGGATGCCAAAAGAGCGCGAGGTGCGCAGGGCCCAGTAAGGCGGGGCGCACCAAATAAAAAAGAACTGCCCGGCAAATGTTTGCCGGGCAGTTCTTTTTGTGTAAAGGAAAGCGTAAAACAGGCAGAACGGCCTGCGCAAAATGTTTTAAACAGAGCGGAAATAGTAAAGTTTAAGCGCCCCTTTGATCAGGAAAGTGGCAAACAGCGTACAGAGCAGCGTCACAAACACGGTCATGTTGATAAAACACGAAAACAATGCCCCCAGCATCAGGCCGCCAACGACCAGGTTTAACCCGGCAGAACCGATTTTTGTCATGATATATTGTTTGCGTTCGTCGTTTTCTTTGATGTACATTGCTTTCAGCTTGGCATCGTCCTGTAAAGCGGCCCGGTAGCGAACCATATAAACGACAATCAAAAACTCAAGGCCGATAAAGATGCCGGTCGCAAACCCAATCGCAAAATCGGGGGCGTTAAAACGCTCGTGCAAATAGTTGCCCGCGGCCAAAAACACCACAACAAGGCTGTTGTACACGATTGCCAGCCGCAGCCGCAGTTTCAGGGTATTGCGAAATTCATCCAGTTTATCCATTTCAGTACTCCTCCACATCCGAAAAATCAAAGACATCCTCAATCGACAGCCCAAAGTACCGCGCTATCTTATAGGCCAGCACCAGGGAGGCAGTGTATTTTTCGCACTCGATCGAGGTGATGGTCTGCCTTGTGACACCAACGGCTTCCGCCAGTTCTTCTTGTGAAATCCTTCTTTTCTTTCTGAGTTCCTGTAGTTTGGACCGCAAAACAGCACCTCCAATTTGCAATGTATACTTTGCATTTTTAGTATAGCTTGCTTTGCACAAAATGTCAAGTCAACTTTGCAAAAAAATAAAATAGGGCAAATGCAATCGCAACAAAAAAGCCCGCACATCGTGCGGGCAGTAGGTAAACAATCCGTGCTTTGTGTTAAGTTGGGGTCAACTCTTCGTCGGGGGCGGTAAAATGCAGTTGTTCCCAGTTTTCGTATATGCATACGGCATCGCGTGATTTTTTAGAGTGGTACAGCGCGGCGTCAGCATTTTGTAAAAGCTCGCGGGCAGACATTTGCGGCTTATAGCGGGCAATGCCAAAGCTGGCAGTCAACAAAATACCAGATTGGTTGAGTGTACTTCTGTGCAGGTCGTCCTGTATTTTTTCGCAGATCAGCTTGATCTGTTCAGTCGTCTGATTTTGAAACAGCACACAAAACTCATCGCCGCCAAACCGAAACACGGCCCCACCGGTACAACGCTTTTTCAGCACATTGCCAAATTCGCGCAGGCATTGGTCCCCTTTGTCGTGGCCCAGAGTGTCGTTCAGCTTTTTAAAATTATCCAAGTCGATCATAATAAAAGCATAACTGGTGCTGTCTGCGTCCTCTTCCATCCGCTGAAAAGCACTGCGCAGTGCGGTGCGGTTATAAATGCCGGTCAGCTCGTCGGTCAGCAGCCGCAGTTGCATCTGGTGGCGCTCAATCTCTTTTTGAATGCTGGCGGATATTTTAGCGCGCTCAAACCGAATTACAACAATGCAGGCCATGTAAAAAGCAAACAGCACACAGAGCGAAATCAAAAAATTGGTACTTGCAAACCGGTCTACAAGCGGGTTGCCCATTTTAGGGTCCCAGCGAACGTACAAATCCGCCACAATTTTTAAGCAGATCGCTACAAAGGAAGTGATGGTGGTAAGTGTATAATCCCCATAGACGACGGTCAACAAAATGGGCAGAGTGAAAATTAAAAACAAAGAATTAAAAATGATATGTGCAGAATAGAAAACAAAACATACGCCGACAAAAAGCAAAGAGACGAAGTAGGTCTTGGTGCTTTGGCTGAGCCGCGGCATATGGATCAATAGTGTGCCGGCGAGAAGCAGAAACAAGTTTGTAAAAAACGGCACTGCGATATATTTTAGGACATAGCGACCCAAAGAAATCTCAATATACCCGGAAAGGTAAAGAGAAATCCCCAACACACATTCCACCAGAACCCCAAAAAACACAAGCAAAGCAAACGTGTTGTAATGCAGGCTCAACCAGCTGGTATCAATGCGACGATATTCACTTTCGATTTCACTGATGATTGAAGTTTCGTTGATTTCGTTCACGGTAACCCCTCAAACAGTCAAACTATAAAGAAAATAAACAGCACCTTAAAAAATAATACTACTGATTCTACCGCAAGTCCAGATTTTGCTGTCAGAACGACTGAAATACGAACAAAACGACAAAAAAAGACAAATTATTTGTCTCAAAACAAAGCGTTCGCGGGTTGACAGCACCTCTTTGTGTGAGAGAATCGATTCCCCTGTGCCGGCGCGCGGGGCGCTGGCTTTTTTGAAAGGTGCACGTATGGTATACTGGGGGCGAAACGGTGCAAAAAAAGGGAGGCTACCATGCAAGATTTGCTGCCAGCCAGTGGCCCGGTGTTCAGCTACCACCGGCCTGCGGCTGTGCTTTCGCTCTATATTGCCTATTACTCTGTGCAGCACTGGTTTGGCACTTTTGCTTCACCGCGGTTTTTACCGGACCTTGGCGGCTCACTGATCATCAGCTTGGGGGCAAGTGGTGGGCAAAGTGTCGTATGGGGGCCGTTTACGCTTGTGACGACCACCGGCCCGCAGGTGCAGGGGCTTTGTGCGCGCTGCTTTGTGGAGTTTCGCCCCGGCGGGCTTGCCAGGTTGCTATATGGTGATGCAAGCGAGCTGCGTGACACCAAAACACCACTGGAGCAGATCAATGCAGGGCTTGCCCATGCGTTGCAGGAACAGCTGTACAGGTATAACAGTGGCAGTGGGGGCGGGCTAGCGGGTTTGATGCAGGGGCTCAACGATTGCATGCTGCAACAGCTGCGCCCGCAAGGGGGGCCACAGGTGCAGGCCTGGCAAATTTTAAGGTCGCTGCAAAGCTGCAATACGGGGCAAAGCGCCGCGGAGTTTGCCGGTATGGTGCATTACTCCCCGCGGCAGGTCAGCCGCCAGTTGAATGCCTTGTGCGGGGTGGCACCCAAAGAGTATCTGCGCATCAAGCGTGTCAAGCAGGCCGCCGAGCAACTGCGCAACACGGGCGCTGCGCTGGAGCCACTTGCCATGCAGCTGCGCTATTATGATACCGCGCATTTTGTGCGCGATTTTCAGCGCATTTTAGGGGTTTCGCCCGCCCAGTACCGGCAAAACATGTCTGCTTTTTACAATGAAAAGCTCGACTGCCTTTGATACAATTAATTTGCGGGGCACAAAGTGCCCGGCCGGTAAAAAGAAGGGAGTGACAACTATGAAATTTTCAGGCCAGATGATCGTGGTATCCGATATGGAAAAAAGCAAACAGTTTTATGCGGAATATTTAGGGGAAAAAATCGACCTTGACCTTGGCGACTATGTGGTGTTTCAGAATTCGTTTTCGATGATGACCCGCCCACAGTGGCAGGCTTTGACCAAAGAGGGTGGCCTGCCCGCCGGGGGCGCGCACGAATTTGAACTGTATTATGACGAGGATGAAATAGAGGCATTTGCGCAAAAAATACAGGCAAGCGGCATTGTGCCGGTGTTCAACCTACTGGAGGAAGCGCCGTGGGGCCAGCGCACATTTCGCTTTTTAGACCCGGATGGGTATGTGGTCGAAGTGGGCGAAACCATGCAAGCCGTGGTGCGCCGGTTTTTGCTTGGCGGCATGACGGCAGAGCAGGCGGCAGAAAGAACATCAATGCCACTGCCGTTTGTGCGCCGGGTGCAAAAAGCACTTTGACAAAACAGAAAAAGGAGGAAGCGATGATGGGCTACCCTTGGCTGGACGAATATTGCACCGCAAAGCGAGGTGCGGTGCGGGATTACAAGGTAGAATGGGATGCGGTGCGATACCTGCTGTGCGACAAAATGTTCGCAATGCGCGGCACAGAGAAAACCGGGCGTGCCGTCATTACCTTAAAGCTGCCGCCGGAAGAGGGCGAATTTTTGCGCCAGCAGTACGCCGATATCATCCCGGGGTATTACATGAATAAACAGCACTGGAATTCAGTGTATCTGGATGGTGCCGTGCCGGGGGATGTGCTGCGCGGTATGGTCGACAAATCTTATGAGTTGCTGCTGGCTTCGCTTACAAAACAGCAACGCGCACAAGTTACCGGTGAGTAACCGCCGTTTTTATTGTGGGCAAAACACTAAATACCAACACAGGCCGCCAACCCCATCGCGGGGTTGGCGGCCTGTGTTGATAATCAAGGTCATAAAAAGGTACGGCCAGTGGGTGGGAAATGCACACTGTTGGCCCCTTGTGTCACAACCGGGTCGCCCCCCGTGCACAGCGGTGCGTGATAAGTGGCGGCCACGGTATTTAGCAGCCGGGCATGCAGCGCTGCCTTTGCCTGCACATAGGCAGTGGGGTCATTGCAACACGGTGCAAATGCCGCCTGTTTTACTTCGCAGGCCTGTGTCACTGCCTTGGGGTGGGTGCGCAAAAAGTCGCGCAGCAGCAATTCACTTTGCCTGTAAAAGCCCGCCAGCGGCAATAGATGCAACGAGTAACCGGCCGCTTGCAGGGCCGGGCGGTAAAACGAGTATCGGCCCTCTTTTTCTGCCGTGCAGCGCCGGTAATCGGTATAAAAGAGCAGCTGTTCATACTGTGCCAGCGGCAACAGAGGGCACAGGCCGATGAAAATGTCGATCACCGGCCTTGCCACCATGCCGGGCACCGCCGTGCTGCCGACATGCTCCACCGCGATTGGTTGCGGCAAAAACAGCTGTCGCAGCTGTTTTGCCTCCTGTTCAAATAAAAGCGGCCATAAGGGGTCATACGCGGTAAGCTCTACTTGCATAAAGGCACATTCCAATCCGTTAAAAATTGCCCGGCCAGCGCGGGGGAATGGGGCAGCGGGTAAACGGCAGCAGAATTTCGGTTTCAAAGCCGCCGGGGGCCGCATCACGCGGCAGATAAGTCTCCCGCGGGGGGCCTGCCGGGGCAGCCCGCTGCTGGCGCACATAGTCATATAATACGTCATAAGCATTTTGCAGGTCGCTGTAATGGGCACCAGTGGTCAGGCAGGCGCAGGCGCAGGCGGGCACAAATTGAAACCGCAGATGCTCGGTGTCCGCACTTGATTTGCAGCACTAAAAAAACAGCCCGGCGGCGCTGAGCAAAACCGCAAACAGCAACAAAGCGGCTTCGCCATGGCGAAACAACCGCTGCGGCACCTTTGCCCGGTAGGCCGTGTAGGCTTCACCAAACAGGGGCAGCAGGGTGCGGCGCTCCTCTACCACGGCATTCGCATATTGGCCTGCGATTATCAGCAGTGCCAACAGCAGCCCGGCCAGCGAGCGCAGCGACAGCAAAAAGCCACTTTGCAGTAAAATAAAAGCACCGTACATGGGGTGCCGCACTTTTGCGTAAATGCCGCTGGTCAGCAAGGTTGGGGGCGCGCCCGCTGTGCGGCCTTTGCCGGGGGTTTGCGCCCCGGCGGCCCCCAGCCGTGCACCGCCCCAGCAAAAAAACACAAACCCACAAACAAAGTATAAAACATCTGCCAGATAAACGGGCACGGGCCCCACCCAAAACCAAAGGGCAGTGTGCCGCCAAAGAGGCAGGTCGGGGCACAGGGCCAGCAGATACTTTGCGCCATAATACAGTGGGGCATAGCACACGGCGGCCAGTAAAAGCGCAGTGACCCGGTGCCAGCCTCCGTGCCGCGCAGTGGATGAAAGTTCCTGTAGCTTTTGGTAATGCCGGTCAAAGTGAAGCTTTTTTTCGTAGTTCAGCATGGGCCCCTCCTGAATGCTGCAAATTGCAATTCTACTTTTTTTGTTTAGATGGTGTCGCTTCGGTGCGGATGTCGCGGTAAGAGGCAACCGTGCAGCCGCGCGCTTCTATTAAAGCACGGGTGCCAGCACTGCTTTTGGGAGTTTCACCGCCCGCCGAGCAAAAAAACAGTTCTACGGTTTTGTGCGGCGGCAATAATTCCACGATAGAGTTGAACACCGGTGCGGGGTAACCACCCCAAATGGGGCAGCCGATGTGGATGACATCAAAGTCTGCAAGGTTTGCGTTAAATGGTTGCAGAGGCACTGTTTTGCGGTGCATCGCGCCGTACGCCCCGCGTAAAAATGACCCCAAAAAACTGTACGGCTTTTGGGGTAGCACTTCGCACAGGGTTGCCCCACGCTCGGCGGCAAGGGCCGCCGCCTCTTTTTGTGTGGCACCGCCAAAGGTATAATATAAAACCAGTTCACTCATTACTACCATCTCCTTTTTGCCGGTTAGGCACAGGCTTAAAAAATAGCTCGGTGTTGCGTACAATGTTAGTTTACTGCAAAAAAGGCATGCTGGTCAATTCTGGAATTTCAGCGGGCCGGCATGGCAATGCAGGTATTTTGTACCAAACGTAAAAATAGTATAAACCTCTTTTTGGAAAACAGTAAATATGCTATAATCAAAACAAAGTATCAACAAAGAATTTTTTGTTGAATACTTGCTGCTGTGGGGTACGAGACCCTGCGGCAATTTTAAAATAAGGTTAAAGGAGGCAGTTCAATGGCTTATTGCGAAAAATGCGGTGCGCAGCTGGCAGAGGGGGCGAAGTTTTGCTCGGTTTGTGGGGCAACTACGCAGGGCGGCCCTGCGGCCAGCAACACTCAGAATGTCGACCTTGGCGCAACTTTTCAAAACATCAATAATACCGAGGATACCACGCAAGAGTTTGACCCTGCGGATATTCAGCAAAATAAAACAATGGCAGTGCTTGCTTATCTTGGCATTTTGGTGCTGGTGCCGCTGCTTGGGGCAAAAGAATCCAAGTTTGCGCGTTTTCATGCAAATCAGGGCCTGGTGCTGTTGATCGTAGAAGTTTTACTGGGGCTGGTGCTGAGAATAGCCGGGGCAGTTTTGATCGCGATTTCCTGGCGGCTGGGCTTTTTGGTCGGGCTGATGAACCTTGCATGGGTGCTGACTTTCGTGCTGATGATCCTTGGTATTGTCAACGCGGCGAATGGCCGGGCAAAAAAACTGCCGCTGATCGGCAGCATCACATTGCTCAAATAACGACAGTATAAAAGGGCCGTGCAGGCGCACGGCCCTTTTTCTATGATTGTTTCACAGCGCGTAAATGTTGTATAATGAAAAAAACACCATACGGGGTGCATCAATTTGTGACAAGGTGGCGCAGCATATGAAAACAGCGTTGGTATTGTCTGGCGGCGGGGCAAAGGGTGCCTATGAGGCGGGTTGCGTCCGCGCGCTGCAAGAAATAGGGTACGAGTTTGACCTCGTCTGTGGCACGTCCATTGGTGCCCTCAACGGTTTGCTGGTCGCCCAAAAAGATTTTGACCCCATGTACCGCATGTGGGAGGAACTATCCATCGAGCAGGTGATGCAGGAGCCGTTGAACCTTGACCTTTCGCTCGATTCGATCATTTCGCAAAAAAACCTCATCCCATCATTCTTTCGCTCGTACCTCAACGAAAACGGGGCGGATATCGGCCCGCTGATTAAACTGATCCATTCACTTTACGACCCGCAAAGACTGCGCAAAAGCGGCGTGCAATACGGGCTTGTCACGGTCGCCTTCCCGGATTTGAAGCCGGTAGAGATCACCGCAAAAGAACTGTCGGACGACGAGGTGGTGGAGTATGCGCTGGCATCGGCATCCTGTTTCCCCGCGTTCCCCGTGCACAAAATTGGCGAACAGGGGTTTATTGACGGCGGCTATTACGATAACCTGCCCATCTCGCTTGCGCGGCGTATGGGTGCACAGCAGATGATCGTGATCGAGCTGGAAGAAACCATTACCCACCCGGTGTTTGCAGGCAGGCCCGATATCCGGCTGTTGCGGCCGTCGTGGGGGCTCGGCGGCTTTTTGGATTTTAACCGGGATGCGCTGGATTTTCGCACCCGGCTGGGCTACCTTGACGCAATGAAGCAGTTTGGGGAATACAGCGGCTACCGGTATGCGTTTGACCGCGCCGATATCACCGATGACAAGGCGCTGCCGTTTTATAATGCCGTGCTGGATTATGAAGAGGAAAACAGCCGTGGCAAGCTGTTTACCACCAAAGACCTGCCGCTGACCAATTATCTGCGCGCACTGGCCAAAAACGACACCCTTGCCCTTACCGATTATTTGCTGCTTGGCGTAGAAAACGCCATGGAAATTTTTGAATTTTCAAATGTGGACGTGTATGATTTCAGGGATGTGCAGGACCAGCTGATGCAGCATTTTGAAGCGTTGTACCAGGAGCGGGAGGGCACGTATAATAAAAAGCTGGAAGAAATCGCCCCATCGCGTTACCTTGAGTTGCTGAAAAAGATCAACAGCAAAGAGGTCGTGGGCTATTTTTACAATGACATGGTGCGCGGCAGGCAGATCAATTATACCAATATTTTCATTCAGGGGTATCTGCTGAAAGAGTATCTGTGCGCACTGTATTTTTATGTGCAGACAAAATAACTGGCAAAGTTAACAACAGCCCCCCTGCCGGTGAAATACACCGGCAGGGGGGCTGTTGTTTGGTAAAATGAGGAAATATGGCGGGCGTTTTACGCAAAAATAGTCACGTTTTAAAACAATAATTTGTCACAAAACGAGAAGAAAACACATTTAACTTTTAAAAGTTGAAATATTGTTTTTGCTGGTCTAGAATAGGTGACAAACCTAATTAGGCTTGCTAACTAGCCAACAAGGAGCTGTCAATTGATGAAGTATCTCAAAAATAAGCTGCTGGCGTATATTGCGCTACTGCTCGTTTTTACCGTTTTGTTTTTGACCGGCCTTTCGTCTTACCTTTATTACAAAAGTGCGATGGCCGAGGCAGAAAACACCTCAAATTACCTTGCTTCAGCCTATAAACAGGGGCTGAATGTCGTGATGGGCCAGTACCGGCAAAGCATTCAAAAAGCGGCCGCGCAAGGGTATTTGACTGATGGTACCCCTGCCGAAGAACAACAAAAAATGTTGGCGCAAGAGGCGCAGGAGCTGGGGTTTAATTACCTTGCGCTCGCGCAGGCAAACGGCAGCAACAGCAAGGGCGACACGCTGGCGGGCCTTGCCTTTTTTACAAAGGCACAAAACGGGCAGGCAGCAATTTCAGACCCCGCTAAAGTGGGCGAAGACGATATTGTATACTATGCGGCTGCCCCGGTCGGCACGAGTGGCAACGTGTTGTACGGTGCGTTTTCTTACCGGGTGCTTGCAGATGTGCTGGACCAGATCAAAGTAGGGGATAACGGATATGCTTTTGTCATCAATGCGGATGGCTACACCGTACTGCACCCCAAGGTCGACAACGTCATCGACCCGGTGAACTATTTTGAGCTGGCAAAAAAAGATGAGAGTTACAAGCCCACGGCGGCTATTTTTGAGCGCATGGTCAAAGGGGAGACCGGCATTGGGTACAGCTATTATGCCGGGGTGCGCCGCATGGTGGGCTTTACGCCGCTGGATGGGCCGGAGGGCTGGTCGATCGCGGTGACCCGCCCGGTGACACAGGTAGAACAAAACCTGCGTTACACGCTGGAGCTTTGCGCGGGTGCCGGCGCGCTGGTGCTGGTGTTTGCCATTATTTTTACCAGCTTTTTTGCAAAGCGCATCACCGACCCCATTTTAAAAGCGACCCACCGGCTGGAAAAGCTGGCCCAGGGCGACCTGCATACCGAAGTGGAGCAGGTGCGAGGCAAAGATGAAAGTGCCCGGTTGATGCGTGCCACGCAACATACGGTGGAAAGCCTGCGCACCTATATGGACGATATGGCACAAGTGCTGAATGCGGTTGCTCAAAAAGACCTCACTGCCGTCAGCACAGCCACCTATGTGGGCGATTTTGTGCTGATGCAGCAGGCACTGGGCAAAATCGTACAATCCTTAAGCCAGACAGTGGCAAGCATTACGCAGGCGGCGGGGCAGGTGCGCGCCGGGGCTGAGCAGGTTGCGCTGGGCGGCCAAAACCTTGCTGAAAATTCCACCGAGCAGGCGGCGACGACCGAGCGGCTGCTGAACTCGCTGGAGCAGGTGGCAGACCATATTGAACAGAACGCCGCCCATGCGGGGTCCATGCAGCAGATGGCCAAAGCGGCGCTGGCGGAAACCGAGCAGAGCAATGTCGAAATGCAAAAGATGCTGGGCTCGATGCAAAGCATCAGTGCGTCGTCGAAAAAAATTCAGGACATTATTCACATCATCGACGACATTTCGTTCCAGACCAACATTCTGGCACTGAACGCCGCGGTAGAGGCTGCACGTGCGGGGGAAGCGGGCAAGGGCTTTTCGGTTGTGGCCGAAGAGGTGCGTCAGCTCGCCTCTAAAAGTGCGCAGGCGGCACAAAATACAGCACAGCTGATCGACGACACCATTCAGTCGGTCGGCGAGGGCATGAAAAATGCAAAGCAGACCGCAAGCTCGTTTGAGACGATCGTCGAGCACACCACCAATATCAGCGGGCGGGTGGACAAGGTCGCCGAAACACTGAAAACTCAGGCCGGCATGGTGGCCCAGCTCAGTGAGGGCATGCGCCAGATTTCAGAGGTGACGCAGGCAAACTCTGCGACAGCAGAGCAAAGTGCCGCCACCAGCGAAGAACTGCTTGGCCAGATGCAGGAATTGGAAGAAATGGTATCGGTGTTTAAAACAGAAGCGTAAAGAAAAACAAGCAAAACAGGGCCCCGGCAGAGAGATCATGCCGGGGCCCTGTTTTGTTTTTGGGCGGGGCTAAAACCCCATATCCTCTTTGACCTGGGCGGCGGCCTTTTGCCCGGTAAGCTGTTCCAGCAGCCAAAAGGCCACCTGCGGCGCGGTGGAGGGGCAATAAGAAGTTGCCACGTTGCCGTCAATGACCACCGGTTCGTTGATGACAACGGCCCCTTGTGCCGCAAGCTGTTTTTGGCGGTAAGCTTGCTTTAAGTGGTAGGTGGTTGCTCTGCGGCCCTGCAAAATACCGCTTTTGCCAAGGGCCAGCGCCGCCACACAAATACTGGCAATCGGCTTTTTGGCAGTGTCAAACGCGCGAATCAGCGCCAAAAAGCGTTCATCGTAGGCTTCCTCGTAAAAACCAAATTCTTCAAACCCACCGGGGATCGCCAGCGCGTCGTAATCTGCGGGGTCAATCTCATCCAGCAGGCAGTCCACAGTGACCGGCACCCCAAAGGTGCTGACTACCGTTTTTGTAAAACCGCAGGTCGTCAGCGGCAGCGCCAATTGGTAGTCGTTGCGGGCCCAGCCCAAAACATCAATAAATACGCTGGCCTCCATCGTCTCAAAGCCCTTCGCTAAAAAAAGCAGAGTCTTTTTCATATGCCCCCCATGATGATGTGTTTTTTTGTAAATTGACGTTATTATACTGCAACTGCCGCCGGCGGCGCAAGTGCAAAAAATGCTTGACTTTTGCTGCGAATAAATTATAATGAGTATATACTCAATGAGTAGGTGGTCAATTAAAATGGAAACAACACGGCTGCAACAAAAACAGCAGACCCGGCAAAAAATTTTGGCGGCGGCGTACCGGGTGTATGCACAAAAGGGGTTCGGCGCGCCCACGGCAGAAATTGCAAAAGAGGCCGGTGTGTCGCACGGCAGCGTTTTTGCGCATTTTGCATCGCAGGCGCAGCTGGTAGAAGCATTGTTAGAGCAGTTTGGCGCGCAGCTGGGTGAGGGGTTGCACGACCTTGCTGAAAACAGCGCCGACCTGCAAAGCCTGCTGCGTGCGCACCTTGCACTGCTGGCCCGGCACGAGCAGTTTTACCTGCACCTCATCACTGAAAAAGGCCAGCTGCCGCCGCAGGCAAAATTGACTTTTGCCAATTTGCAATCGGTGGCGGCGTACCATTTTGGCCGGGTGTTACAGCACACGGCAGCCGCCCAAAACGGGGTACCGCCGCACATGCTGTTTAACACATGGATGGGCCTTGTGCACTATTATTTAATGAACAAAGAACTGTTTTCACCCGATGCTCCGCTGTTGCCGCGGTATACGGATGAGCTGGTTCGCACATTTTTAACGCTAACCCAAATGGGGGAGGAACCAAGATGAAAACCTGTATTGCCTGTGGGATGCCCATGCAAAAGCCGGCGGATTTTGCCGGTGGGGATGTGACAAAAGACTATTGTGTGTACTGTGCCCGGCCGGATGGCACCATGCAGTCCTTTGCTGAAAAGCGGGCGGGCATGATCCTCTTTTTGCAAAAAACACAAGGGGTAGAGGAAGCTGCTGCGGCCGAAATTGCCGAGGCGTCCATGCGCAAGCTGCCCGCGTGGCAAGCGCAGTTTACAAAGGGGGCGGCAGATGGCGACGCTGAATGACCTGCCCAACATTGGCGAGGTACTGGCACAGCAGTTGCGGCAGGTGGGCATTGAAACGCCGCAACAACTGCTGGCAGTCGGCGGCAAAGAGGCGTTTTTGCGTATTCGGTTGCAAGTAGATGAGACCGCCTGCCTGCACAAGCTGTATGCACTGCAAGGCGCGGCAGATGGGGTGCGCTACACCCAGCTCAGCGCAGGGGCAAAACAGCAGCTAAAACAGTTCTACCATGCGCTTGGCGCGGGGCAGCGGCAGATAAGCGGTTGACGGCTGCCGGGGCGCCTGTTGTAAATCGCTTGTTCCCCGTGGGGCATCAGCCCCTGCCGGGTGCCACGCCGTGGGTGCCCCAAAAAGTAAAAAAGGTTGCCTTTTTGCAAAAGAAAGGCAAAGAAAAAACAGGGGACACTGCGTCGCCTGTTTTTGTATTCGGGTAAATTGTAGCTGGCACAAAAATGGGGCGCGCTTTCTTCTGGCTTTTTAAAGCTGCATTTTATAAATGCGGGAGCAATGCCCCCACGGGTGGTACCCGTCGCCGATGTAGTGCAGGCCATACCGCTCGTAAAACTGGGTGTGGTCGGTGCAAAGGTACAGCGCGCGAAACCCGGCGGCGCGGGCATCCTGTGCCGCGCGCTTTAGCAGTAGCCCCGCGTGGCCCCTGCCACGGTAGGGGGGCTCTACGTACAATGCGCAAAACCAGGGGTATAAATCCATCCGGCTGATAAAATCATTGGTAATCAGCCCTGCCCCGCCCGCAATTTTGCCATCGTCGGCGTAAAGCAGGTACCACTGTGGCAGGGGGGCCGGTGCGGTACAGCTGTTTTTAATGCAGTCCTCGTAAACCAAAAGGCTTTGTGGTGTAGCCCATTTTTCCTGAAAATAGCGAATGGCATCACCGCAAAGCGCAGGGTCCTCACGCACCGAAACAAGTTTCATAGAAAAACCTCCCTTGGGCCTAACCCATTACAAGTATACACAAAAAGTTTGTGGTTTGCACCTTGGGCCCGGTACCCGCTGCGATGCGGATACCTGACACCTTGGGCCCTCAAGGCGCGGCCCAAACCGGTATTTTTGTAAAGTGGCAATGTGAAAATTGAACCCCCTGCCTTTTTATGCTACAGTGGGCCTAAGGGCATTGCTGTGCCTTGGCGCAACGGCAAAAATGTGCGAAGGTGCGCAATGCGCAAGTAAAATCAAGCGCGGGCAGTTGGCGCTGTTTATAATAATGGCAGGGCGGACGAAACGGGGGCGGGCAGGTGTACGAATGGCAAAAGCAGATCCAAATCATCGTGGATGAGATCGACAACTCGATCAAGCAATACCACGACGAGGCGCTGACCCTGCGCTTTCTTGCGCGCAGGCTGGGGTATTCTGAGTTTTACGCCACCAGAAAATTTAAAGAGATCTCCGGGATGCAGTTCAGGGATTATCTGCGGCACCGCAAACTGGCCTTTGCATTAAAAGAGGTGCGGGACAGCGAAACCCCGTTGCTGGATATTGCGTTCAACTACGGCTTTTCCTCCCACGAGGCATTTACCCGGGCGTTTAAAGCGACGTATGGCGTTACCCCCAGTGCCTACCGAAAACAGCCAAACCCGTGGTGCTACGCACCAAAATCAACCCGTTCGACCGCTACTTTTTTGGGCTAGGAGAGATTGGCATGATCGCATCCACACAAGATATCAAAATTTATTTTGTCACGATACCCGCGTACAAATTTTTGCACATCGAAAACCACGAAAGCAATGGCTATTGGGACTTTTGGGAAAAGCAGAGCAAGGTGTCGGGGCAGGACTGCGAGACGATCTGCGGCCTGCTGGACAGCATCAAGGGCAAACTGGATGACAAGGGTGGCAGCGAAGCCAATGGGGGCGGCGGGCAACTGATGGCGTATATCAGCGACCCCAAGGGCCGGCTTTGCGACTGGGGGTTTTTGCGCACAGAATGTTACGGCGTGCGGCTGCCTGCGGATTACAAAGGCGAAGTGCCGCCGCAGATGATGTTGACAGAGGTGCCCGAAGCAGAATATCTGGTGTTCGAGCATGGCCCGTTTGACTATGAACACCAAAGCATTACGGTAGAAGAAAAAACAGAAAAGGCCATGGCGGCCTTTGACTTTGAGGGTACCGGGTACGGTTATGACACCACGCCCGGCAGGATCATCTATTTTTACCACGACCCCGAGCGTTTTTGGAAGTATGTGCGCCCGGTGCGCAAGGTGTAATGCCATGTAGCGGGCGGAAGCACCGGCAAAAAACAAGGCGGTTTTGGCGGGCAAATACCGGCCGGTAACACAAAAAGTAAGTGTCAGCGCGACCAAAACAGCAAAACAGGCAGCCCCGCTACCGGCGGGGCCGCCTGTTTCATTTTACCGGTTTGTTTCAACCCGGGCGCAAACGGGTGACAGCGCCGTGGCACGGGCGTATAATGGGCAAAAAGCCTTACAAGGGGCGAAAGGCGGCAAGTGGATGCAGGCAGAGCTGGTAGAAAAAATAGAAGAATTGCAGCGGCAGTTGCATGCAAACCCGGAACTTTCCGGCAAAGAAGAGGGTACCCGTGCCCGGCTTGCTGCTTTTTTGCGGCAAAACACCACACTGCAAGTGGTGGATACCGGCAGCGTGTTGTTTGCGGTAAACGAGGAAGGCGCGGCCAAAACGCTTTGCCTGCGTGCAGACATGGACGCCGTTTGCAACAGTGCGGGCCAGCCGTTCCACGGTTGCGGGCACGACGGGCACAGTGCCGCCCTTGCAGGGGCGGCACTGTATTTACAACAACTGCGGCAAAGCGGGGCGGGCTGTGGTAAAAATGTGCTGCTGTTGTGGCAGCCCGCAGAAGAAACGGGGGCCGGTGCCGCCGAAGCACTCAAGACGCTGCAAGCAGCATATAAGGGCGGCATCGACGCCATTTATGGCTGCCACAACATCCCGGGGTACCCGCTGGGGCAGGTGCTGGTGCGCGAAGGGGTGTTTGCCTGTGCCTCTAAGGGCATGACGATACACCTGACGGGGCGCCAAAGCCATGCCGCCTACCCGGAACAGGGGGTCAGCCCCGGCCCGCTGATGGGCGAAGTATTGCAGCGGCTGCAAAGCTGGTGCCACCTGCCGCAGTACGGGGGGCTGGTGCTGGCGAGTCTTGTGGGGCTGCGGGCGGGCAGCCATAACTTTGGTATTTCGGCGGGGGAGGGGGAATTGAACCTTACCCTGCGCGCAGAGCGTTTGGCAGATTTACTGCTGTTACAAAAGACGATTAAAAACGCGGTAGAGGCCTTGGCAAAAAAGCAGGGCATTGCCGTAGACCTCAGTTATATGGATGAGTTTCCGGATACCGTCAATGACGCGGCGCTGACGGCCCGGTTGGGGCAGGTATTCGCGGCGGCGGGCATCCTCACTGCAACCTTAGCGCAGCCCATGCGCTGGTCGGAGGATTTTGGCTGGTACCTAAAGCAAACCCCCGGCGTTTATTTTGGGGTGGGTGCAGGGCAAGACACCCCGGGCCTGCACACCGATGGGTATGCATACCCGCCGGGCCTGCTGGGGCCCATGGTACGTATTTGGTGCGCCCTGCTGGCAGAGGGTGCGCCGCAGGCATAATAGAATAAGCGGCGCTGTGCAACAGTTGCACAGCGCCGTTTTATAGCCCCGGCAGGTGGCGGGGCTTGCGGCAGTGTTTGCTGCCGCACCTTGCCGGCAAACAAAAAAGTTGCGCTGCACAGCGCATAAAAGCAAAAGGTCCTTACCGGCACCACACTACTGTGATACCCGGTTTGGCCGCAGCTACAGTGCGGGAACAGCTGGGGGGCGTTTAGGGCAAAAAGAAAAGAAGACTTTGCCTGAGCTTTTTGCCGCCACGTATTGGCGGCGGGTTTTGGGCGCATTTTTTTGGATACAGACAAAAGAAATTAAAAAGATTGTATAAAATATAATTTTGCTATTGACAAATGCGGCGAAAAAGACTAGAGTACAAGCATAAATGGTTTTAAACAATTTAATTTTGAAAAACTTATTTGGAGGGGTTTGAAATGAGTATTTATGATTTCAAGGTCAAGGCGATGGATGGCAGCGAAAAAAGTCTGGCAGACTATCGGGGCAAGGTGTTGCTGATCGTCAATACTGCCACCGAATGTGGTTTTACCCCGCAATATACCGGCTTGCAAGAGCTGTATGCAAAGTATGCCGACAAAGGGTTTGAAATTCTCGATTTCCCCTGCAACCAGTTTGCCGGGCAGGCACCAGGCAGCAGCGAAGATATTCACGCCTTTTGCACCGGCCGGTTTGGGGTGACCTTCCCCCAGTTTGACAAAATTGATGTAAACGGCGAAAATGAAGCGCCGCTTTACACCTTTTTAAAATCGCAAAAGGGTGGCCTGATGGGTGGGCGCATTAAATGGAACTTTACAAAATTTTTGGTAGACCGCGACGGTAATGTGGTAACAAGGTTTGCCCCCACCAAAGTACCGGCAGACATTGAAGCAAAAATCGCCGCCCTGCTGTAAAGTCGGTTGATGCATAAAACAAACGCATTTTAATTGCCTGCAATGCGCACTTGGTGTATGATAAACGGGGGGTGCCGGATGAAAGAAGATATGCTTAAATTAGAAGATCAGCTTTGCTTCCCGCTGTATGCCTGCGCGCGCGAGGTAGTCAAGCAGTATAAGCCGCTTTTAGACGAAATTGGTTTGACCTATACCCAGTATATCGCCATGATGGTACTGTGGGAAAAGCGCGAAGTCAGTGTGAAGGCGCTCGGTGAAGCGTTATATCTTGACAGCGGTACCCTGACACCCCTGCTGAAAAAAATGCAGGCGGCGGGGCTGATTACCCGCCGCAGAGATGCTGCGGATGAGCGCAGTGTGCTGGTTGCCCCCACTGCCGAGGGCGATGCGCTGAAACTGCGTGCGCAGCAGATACCGGGCAAGATCATGCAGTGCATCCCGCTCAGCGAGCAGGATGCCGAGACTCTATACCGGGTGCTTTATCAAGTGCTGCACAGTGTGGCAGACGATAAGATGTAATGACCCGCTTTTGTTGAATAAAGCCCTTTGCCGCAGTTTTGGCAAAGGGCTTTTATTTATTTGCAGCGGGGGCAAGCTACTGCATAAAAATAATATTTGAAAACTAAAAAATGCACAAAACCACAAAGATTTTAAAAAGTTGCAGGTTCCTTGCATAAAAGGCACAGTTTTTCATTTAGTTTTGTAAAAAGATTTTGTTTTTTCACCTTTCCTGCGGTAGTATAGTAAACAGGGGATTATTGTTTTTAAACTTCAGGGGGAATTCGTGTTGAAAAAAACAGGGGGCGCGCGGCATCTTTTACTCATCAGTAATTTGATTATTATTTCGGCAATTCTTTTAGGGTTTATCGGCATGGTGTATAAGGACACCAAGGCATATCAAGACCTTGCTGAAAAGCACCTGGAAAGCACGGTAAAGCTGGCAGATATCGATATTTCAAAGCATATTGAAAATTCAATGTCAAAGCCGGTCATGGTATCGAAAACCATGGCAAACGACGAATTTTTGAAAAGCTGGCTGGTAAGCGAGCCACAAGAGGGGGCCGGGGAGGCGCAGCGTGAACAGCTATACAGCTATTTGCGTGCTTACCAGCAAAAATACGACTATAACACGGTGTTTTGCGTTTCGGCGAAAACGGGTAATTATTATTATCAGGATGGGTTTAACAAAACCATTTCGCCAGACGATGACCATGATATTTGGTATTATAACTTTGTCGCTTCCAACAACGAGTATGATTTAGAAGTGGATACCAACCAGTCCAGCGGCGACACCATTACGGTGTTTGTGAATTTCAGGGTAGAAGGTAAGGACGGGCTGCTGGGCATTATTGGCACGGGGTTGCAGGTGTCGTTTATTGAAAATACGATCCGCGAATATGAAAATGATTACGACCTTTCGGTGTATATCATCAACGAGGGCGGTGCCAAAACATCGTTTACCGGCGATACGGATATTTTTATTGACCGGGACGAACTTGCGCAGCGCACCGGCGTAGATGAAGAGATCGTGTTAAACCGCTCGGCAGATGCGAATATGCAGTGGTTTACCTCCGGCGCAGAGCGCAAGTGCCTGATCACAAAATACGATGACACCCTGGGCTGGTACCTCATTTTAGAAAAGCAAACCGATTCTATCAACAGCGCGTTTGGCCAGCGCCTCAAAAGTAACCTGCTGTTTATGGCACTTTCGCTTGCCGCCTGCATTCTGGTGACCACGCTGGTATTCCACAACTATAACCAGCGCATGGTAACAGTAGAAAACACCGACGAGCTGACCGGCCTTGCCAACCGCAGGCTGTTTGCAAAACGGTACGCCAGCTTTATGCACCGCCACCGGCAGCAGCCCAAAACCCTGTTTTTGTTTGACGTTGACCATTTTAAACAGATCAACGACAGTTATGGGCATGTGTTTGGCAACGCCATTTTATCCATGGTGGCAAGCGAGGTGCGCAGTGTGATTGGCGAAAACGGTATTGCGGCCCGCTGGGGCGGTGACGAGTTTTTTGGCGTGCTGGCTTTGACTCCCCAGCAGGCGGAAGAATTATTTGCCAACCTGATGCAGCGCCTGAACAGTGAAGAAAAAGACAGCCGCTACCGCGTGACGATCAGTGTGGGCCTTGCCGAAATCAACAGTAAGCTAAACGTAGAGCAGATCACCAAAAAGGCGGATAAGGCGCTGTATTGTTCAAAACAGAATGGCCGCAACCAGATCACCCAATGCGAGGCCATATAAAAAGAGAATAATGAAAAGCAGCCCCGCCGTTTACCGGCGGGGCTGCTTTTATAGTGCCTTTTCCATGCAGTAGGAATCTGGCAGCGTGGCATATTGGCCGTAATTTGGTATCCGGTGGAACCCAAGGCGGTGGTATAGCCGCTGGGCGGGCAGCATGGTCAGCCCGGTTTCCAGCACGAGGCGGGTGTATCCCTGCTGTTTTGCAAGCTGCTCCAGCGCGGCAATCACTGCCGCAGCCACCCCTTGCCCGCGGCAGTAGGGCTTTGTAAACACGCGCTTCACTTCGGCAGTGCCGGGGGCATACTCTTTTAATGCGGCACAGGCAACCGGGGTTTCGTCTTGCAGCGCGAGTACCACATTTTGTATTTTTTCCAGTGTGTTGTACTGGCTGTACACTGATTGCAGCTGCTGCCCATTTTGTTTGCTTAGGTCTGCGTCCAACTCGCTGCACAGTGCAACAAAGCGTGTGTCTGTATTGGTGGTTTTAAGTAGTTGCATGGGGCCTGCCCGCCTTTTCTTGTTTTTAAAAAATTGGCGTCAGTATACCATAAAAGGGCAATACGGGCAACCTTCAAAAGTCATAAAGGCGCAAAGCGGCAAAAAATTTCAGGCCAGGGCATTGACTTAAAGCGCAGTTTAAGTTATAGAATAAAGATGGACAGCAAAAGCGTTTGCTTTTGCACCGTGATAAGGGGAGGAATAACGATGGAATATTTGGGACAAACGATCCCGAAGTTAGGCTTTGGGTTAATGCGGCTGCCCATGCTGGGGCAAGAGGTCGATATCGAACAGACGAAACAGATGGTAGACCGCTTTATGCAGGCGGGCTTTACCTATTTTGATACCGCTTACGGGTACATCGGTGGCAAATCAGAGCAGGCGGCCAAAACCGCACTGGTAGACCGCTACCCCAGAGAGCAGTTTCAACTGGCAACAAAGCTGCCTGCCTGGGCGGGTGCGAAAACCGCCGAGGAAGCAAAGCAGATGTTTTACACCTCGCTGGAGCGCACCGGTGCCGGGTATTTTGACTTTTACCTGATGCACAACTGCGGCGGCGAGCGCACGAAAGTATTTGATGACTTTGGCCTTTGGGATTTTGGCCGGTACTTAAAAGACAAAGGGCTGATCCGCCATTTGGGCTTCTCGTTCCACGACAATGCAAAAGCGCTGGACGAATTGCTGACCCGCCACCCGGAGATGGAGTTTGTGCAGTTGCAGATCAACTATGCCGATTGGGACAGCCCGTCGGTACAGTCCGCCAAATGCTTTGAGGTGGCAAAAAAACACAATAAGCCGGTCATTATTATGGAGCCGGTCAAAGGTGGCCTGCTGGCCTGCCCACCAGATGCCGTCACCAAAATACTGCAACAGGCCGACCCCACCGCTTCACCGGCATCCTGGGCACTGCGGTTTGCGGCATCGCAGCCCGGCCTTGTCACCGTGCTCAGCGGCATGTCCAACCTGCAGCAGATGGATGACAACCTTGCCACCATGTCGCAGTTTAAGCCCCTTGGGGCGGAGGGCAACGCGGTGATTGGCCGTGCGCGCGCCGCACTTGCCGAAATCCAGGGCATCCCCTGCACCAGCTGTGAGTATTGCATGAAAGGCTGCCCTAAGGGCATCGAAATACCGGCCATCTTCAGCGCGATGAACCGGTATCTGGTTTATGACAATTTAGAAAGTGCACGCGGCAACTATAAATGGGTCACAAACTCCGGCGCGCCAGCCAGCGCCTGCATTGCCTGCGGCCAGTGTGAATCGGTGTGCCCGCAGCACATCGGTATTATTGGCGAACTTTCCCGCGCGGTAGAAATGCTGGAGATTTAAGCGCCTGCTTTTACAAATGCAGCAGTAAAAACGTAAAAAACACAAAGAAACAGCCCCCGGCGGCACCATTTGGTGCCGCCGGGGGCTGCTTGTGTCAGTCTGTCGAAAAAGGTCCAGCGAAGGCTGGGCTTTTTCATTTAAAAACAGTAAAATAGGTATGGGTGATGAGGAATGTTACAGCGAGGGAAATTAGATCGTGGCGTATTGGAAATTGTGGATACGGAAAGCCTGGTACCGCAGAATCATTTGCTGCGGAAAATAGACGCAGCAGTAAACTGGGAACGGCTGTACGAGATGGTCGAGCCGCTATACAGCGAGGACAACGGCCGGCCGAGCATAGACCCGGTTGTACTGGTGAAGATCGTGCTGATCCAGCACCTGTATGGTCTGCCCTCTCTGCGCAGAACAGCGGATGAGATTTATTTAAACACTGCCTATCGCTGGTTTATAGGCTATACGCTTCAGGAGGAAACTCCGCACTTTTCCACAGTGAGCTACAATTTTCGTCACCGCTTCACAGAGGAAACAGTCAGTCAAATCTTTGCGTGGATTTTGGAGGAAACCGCGGACGCGGGCTATCTTTCACCCCAAGCGGTATTCATCGACGGAACCCACATCAAAGCCAGCGCTAACACAAAGAAACAGGTAAAGGCAGTCATTCCGGTGGCATCCAAACGCTATGCACAGGAACTGATGGCGGAGGTAGACGCCGATCGGGAAGCGCACGGCAAGGCGCCGTTTGACGACGGGGAGTCTCCGAAATCCGGCAGAAAGAAGCGGGACAACACCTCTAGAAAAAAGCTGGCCCGCCGAAAAAAGGAAAAGAAAACCTGCACGGTGACAAAGAGTGTAACAGACCCGGACTGCGGCCTGTTCGTGAAGGGAGAGCACAAGCGGCAGTTCGCCTATGAGGCCCACACCGCCTGCGACAAGAATGGCTTCATTCTGGAAACCGTGGTCACGGCGGGCAACGTCCATGACAGCGTGGCTTTTGACGATGTATATGACAAGGTGACCGCATCCTTTCCCGAAATTGAGACGGTCGTTGCCGATGCCGCTTACAAGACGCCCCATATCTGCAAGAAGGTTTTTGAGGATTCTCGCGTACTATCCACAGCCTACAAGCGACCTATGACCATGAAGGGCGGCCATGAGTGGTGGAAGTATGTTTATGACGAATACTATGACTGCATCCTCTGCCCGGAATACCAGCCCCTGCGCTATGCCACGACGAACAGGCAGGGATATCGGGAATACAAAAGCGATCCCAAAATCTGCGCCGGTTGCCCTACCCGACAGCTGTGCACGCACGCCAAAGATTGTGTCAAGACGGTGCAGCGGCACATTTGGAAAGATTACGAGGAGCTGGCGGACGATGCCCGTTACACACCGGAATACCGGGAGCTGTATGCGCGTCGCAAAGAAACCATAGAACGGGTCTTTGCCGACGCTAAGGAAAAACACGCTATGCGTTATACACAATATCGCGGCCTCACTCAGGTAACAAACTGGGTGAAGCTTAAGTTTGCTGCCATGAATCTCAAAAAACTGGCTAAATGGAAATGGAGAACCTGTTTTTCTTGCGCCGTATTCGCTGTTTTGGGCTTACAACACACCGAGAACCCGGTTTATGCTCCTGCGTAAACCGGGTTCTTCGACAAGCTGACACAAGCAGCCCCCGGCGGCACCATTTGGTGCCGCCGGGGGCTGCTTGTCTGTAAAAAAGGATATAAACAGCGACACAAAATGTTTAAAAATACATAAAAACAAAATGCCAAAAATGATGCATAAATATGCAAAATAAAACAGCTGTAAAATTAAAATTAGCAATAGAATGTAAAACAAAAACTGGGATTCATACAAAGATACGAATTAAAAGTAAGAATAACTAAAGAAATTTGAAATTAAACAAAGATAACATGAATACAACAGAATAAAAATAAGGTGGTAAAGTAAAACGAAAAAAGAGCAAGAAACTAAATTTTATACAAAAAATTGCTTGACATTTTGGCGGCATACAGCATATAATGAAACACATAATTTATAAATATACATTTATGGAGGCAAAACATGAATAAAAATGAAATCAAGAAAGTTGTTCTGGCATATAGCGGCGGGCTGGATACCTCCATCATCATCCCGTGGCTAAAAGAAAACTACAACAACTGCGAAGTGATTGCCGTGTCGGGCAACGTGGGGCAGGCGGACGAGCTGGAGGGTCTGGAAGAAAAGGCCTTGAAAACAGGTGCGTCGAAACTGTATGTGGAGGACTTGACCGACGAATACGTCGACGACTTTATCATCCCCACCATGAAAGCGGGCGCCAAATACGAAGAATACCTGCTGGGCACCAGCCACGCCCGCCCGTGCATCGCAAAGCGGTTGGTTGAAATTGCAAAGGCAGAGGGCGCCGATGCCATTGCGCACGGCTGTACCGGCAAGGGCAATGACCAGGTGCGGTTTGAACTGACCATTCGCCATTTTGCCCCGCACATGCCCATCATTGCACCGTGGCGCGAGTGGAGCATCAAATCCCGCGAGGAAGAGATCGATTACGCCGAGGCCCATGGCATCCCGCTGAAAATCAACCGCGAGACAAACTATTCCAAAGACAAAAACCTGTGGCACCTCAGCCATGAGGGCATGGACCTTGAGGACACCGGCAACGAGCCGCAGTACGAAAAAGAGGGCTTTTTAGAAATGAGCGTTTCGCCCCTCAACGCGCCGGATGCCCCCACCTACGTGACGCTTGAGTTTGAAAAAGGGGTGCCGGTATCGCTGGACGGCAGCGCGATGAGTGCAAAAGAGATTATTTACAAATTGAACAAACTCGGCGGCGCCAACGGCATTGGCCTGTTGGACATTGTGGAAAACCGCCTTGTGGGCATGAAGTGCCGCGGCGTGTACGAAACCCCGGGCGGCGCCATTTTATACAAGGCCCACAGCGTGCTGGAAACACTGTGTCTTGACAAAATGACGATGCACGAAAAAGAAAAGCTGTCCATTACCTTTGGTGAACTGGTGTACAACGGCCAGTGGTTCACCCCGCTGCGCGAAGCACTTTCGGCCTTTGTGGATAAGACACAGGAGAGGGTGACCGGCAAGGTAAAGCTGAAGCTGTACAAGGGCAATATCATCAATGCCGGCACGTGGAGCCCTTATTCGCTGTATTCAGAAGAAATTGCCACCTTTGGCGAGAGCGACTACAACCAAAAGGACGCCGAGGGCTTCATCAACCTGTACGGCCTGCCCATTCAGGTGCAGGCGATTATAGACGGCAAAGAATAACGGCTGCACGGCAGCAAGGGGTGGCACGGTGACAAAGGTTTTTATTGACGGCAGTGCCGGTACCACGGGGCTGCAAATCCGCGAGAGGCTTGCCGCGCGGGCAGATTTAGAGGTTTTGGTGCTAAGCGAAAGCCAGCGCAAAGCCCCCGCCGCCCGCAAGCAGGCGCTGAATAATTGCGATATTGCGTTTTTGTGCCTGCCGGACGACGCCGCACGACAAGCGGTGTCGATGGTGGAAAACCCGTCGGTCTGCGTGTTTGACACGTCAACCGCGCACCGTACAGAACCGGGGTGGGTGTACGGCTTTGCGCAGCTTGCGCCCGGCCAGCCCGCGGCAATCGCCACGGCAAACCGCATTGCGGTACCTGGCTGCCACGCCAGCGGGTTGATCGCCCTGGTGCGGCCGCTGGTGCAGGCGGGGCTTCTTTCAAAAAGCAGCCGCCTGAGTTGCTTTTCTCTGACGGGGTATAGCGGCGGCGGCAAAAAAATGATCGCCCAATACGAAGCGCAGGGGCGGGACGCATTACTGGATGCCCCCCGCGCGTATGCACTGGGGCAAACACACAAACACCTGCCGGAGATGCAGCTGTTTGCGGGCCTTGACTCGGCACCGGTCTTCACCCCCATCGTCGGCGATTTTTACAGCGGCATGCAGGTGATGATCCCGCTGACAAAACAGGACCTCGCACCGGGTGCCGGCATCGAGGAGCTGCGCAGTGTTTACCGCGCATGGTACACCGGGCCCATTGTGAAGTACTGCGAGGCCCCGCAGCAAGACGGATTTTTGAGCGCCGGGGCGCTGAGCGGGCGCGATGATATGCAAGTTACGGTGCAGGGCAGCGAAGAGCGCCTGCTGCTGGTTGCGCAGTACGACAATTTGGGCAAAGGCGCGTCGGGCGCGGCGGTGGAATGTATGAATCTTCGGCTGGGGCTGCCCGCAACTACAGGCTTAAAATTATAAAGGGTAAAGGGGACTAGCATGAAACAGGTTTTGGGCGGTGTCTGTGCCGCAAAAGGGTTTTCGGCAAGCGGGGTACATTGCGGTATCCGCAAAAATAAATCAAAAAAGGACCTTGCACTCATCACCAGTGCGGTGCGCGCGTCGGCTGCCGCCGTTTACACGCAAAATCTGGTAAAGGGCGCACCACTGCTTGTTACCCGCGAAAACCTTGCCGACGGCATGGCGCAGGCCATCATCTGCAACAGCGGCAATGCCAACACCTGCAACGCGGGCGGGGTAGAGGTGGCACAGCAGATGTGCACCCTACTGGCGCAGGAGACCGGGGTTGCCGCACAGGACGTTGTGGTGGCATCGACCGGGGTCATTGGACAGCCGCTGGACCTTACGCCGATTGCAAAGGGCATCCCGCCGCTGGCAAAAGCGCTTGCGACAGACGGGGCAAATGCCGCCAGCGAAGCAATTCAAACGACCGACACGATACAAAAGCAGATTGCGGTCGAGTTTGAGCTGGGCGGTGTGGTCTGCCACATCGGCGGCATGGCAAAAGGCTCCGGTATGATCCACCCCAACATGGCGACGATGCTGTGCTTTGTCACTTCTGACGTTGCCATTGCGCCCGCGCTGTTGCAGCAGGCACTGTCGCAGGATGTGCAGAGCAGCTTTAACATGGTCAGTGTGGACGGCGACACCTCCACCAACGACATGGTGTGCATTTTGGCAAACGGGCTGGCGGGCAACGAGCCCATTACAACAGAAGGCCCGGCCTACGACCTGTTTTGCCAGGCGCTACATACCGTAACGGTGGACCTTTGCCGCAAAATAGCAAAGGACGGCGAGGGCGCAAGCAAATTGCTGCAATGCACTGTCAGTGGTGCCGCCACCCAGCAGCAGGCCAAAACGGTTGCAAAATCAATTATTACCTCCAGCCTGCTGAAGGCCGCCATGTTTGGCGCGGATGCCAACTGGGGCCGTGTGCTGTGCGCGGTGGGGTACAGCGGCGCGCAGGTGGAGGTGGAAAAGGTAGACGTGCAGTTTGCCTCTGCCGCCGGCAGCATTGAGGTTTGCAAAGGCGGCGCCGGGGTACCTTTTTCAGAAAAAACGGCAAAGCATATTTTAAAGCAGGACGAAATTGATATTTTGGTCTCGCTGGGCGACGGCCCCGAACAGGCGACTGCATGGGGCTGCGATTTAACTTATGACTACGTGAAGATCAACGGCGATTACAGAACCTGAGGTGAGACGATTGAACAGCTTTTCCAACGCGCAGCGGGCCGAGGTACTCACTCAGGCGCTGCCATATATCCAAAAATATGTCGGGCAGGTCGTCGTGGTGAAATACGGCGGCAACGCAATGCTGAGTGAAGAGCTGCAATTACAGGTGATGAAAGACCTGGTGTTGCTCTCACTGATCGGGGTGCGGGTGGTGCTGGTGCACGGCGGCGGGCCGGAAATCAGCGAAACAATGGCCCGCATGGGCAAACAGCCGCAGTTTGTGGACGGCCTGCGCGTCACCGACCGCGAGACTGCCGAAATTGCGCAGATGGTGCTGGCGGGTAAGATCAATAAAAACCTTGTCAACTTAATTGGCTGCTGTGGGGGCCGTGCCATTGGTATTTCGGGCATCGATGGCAGGCTGCTGGAGGCAAAACCCAAAAGCGCAGCGCTGGGCTTTGTGGGTAGCATTACCGCCGTACACAGTGCCCCGGTGACTGATTTGCTGGAAAAGGGATATATCCCGGTCGTTTCCACCGTGGGGTGCGACGATGCGGGCAATGTGTACAACATCAACGGCGATACCGCCGCCGCCCACATTGCCGGGGCCATTGGGGCCGAGCGCCTATTGTTGATGACCGACATTGCCGGTATTCTGCGCGACAAAGACGACCCCGCGACCCTCATCGCCGACCTGTCGCTGAAACAGGCGCTGGCGCTGCAGCAAAGCGGCGTAATCAGTGGAGGGATGATCCCCAAAGTGGATTGTTGCCGCGAGGCGATTGAACGAGGGGTGCGCAAGGTAATTATTTTAGACGGGCGTGTGCCGCACGCGATTTTGATGGAAATTTTGACCGACGAGGGCGCCGGTACGATGATTGTGGGGGAAGAAGAACATGACTGATACGAAAAAAATCGATGCCGCCTTTGTGGCAAACACCTATGCGCGTTTCCCGCTGGAGATCGTCGCGGGCAAGGGCTCGCTGGTGTGGGATGAAACGGGCAAAGAGTATATCGACCTTGGCAGCGGCATTGCCGTCACGTCGTTTGGCATTGCCGACGAGGGCTGGCAGCAGGCGGTGTGTGCCCAAATGGCAAAAGTACAGCACATGTCTAACCTCTACTATACCCAGCCCTGCGCCCAGTTAGCACAGCTATTGTGCGAAAAAACCGGCATGAAAAAAGTGTTCTTTTCCAACTCCGGTGCCGAGGCAAACGAATGTGCCATTAAAGTGGCGCGCAAATATGCCGCAGGCAAAAAGGGCATACAGGATGCCGTCATCGTCACGCTGAACAACAGCTTTCACGGGCGCACGCTGGCAACACTGGCCGCCACCGGGCAAGACCATTTTCATCACGATTTCGGCCCGCTGCCCACCGGCTTTACCTACCTCGAGCCGGGCGATTTAGACGCGGCAAAGCAGCTGGCAGCAACGCAGCCCGTCGCTGCGTTCTTCATCGAGCTGGTGCAGGGCGAGGGCGGTGTGGTACCGTTGGACAAAGACTTTGTGCAGGGCCTTGCAGCGCTTTGCAAAGAGCAGGATATTCTGTTGATGGTGGACGAAGTGCAAACCGGCAACGGGCGCACCGGCACGCTGTATGCGTGGCAGCAGTACGGCATTGTGCCGGACGTCTGCTCCACCGCCAAGGGCCTTGCGGGTGGGCTGCCGCTGGGGGCCACATTGCTGGGTGACAAAGTGCAAAACGTGCTGGGTTTTGGCGACCACGGCTCTACGTTTGGCGGCAACCCGGTGTGCAGCGCGGGTGCACTGCATCTTTTGGGGCGCATCGACGACAAGCTGCTGGCCGAAGTCAAAGAAAAATCTGCCACTATTTTTGCCGCGCTGCAAGGCGCAAAGGGCGTCAAGTCGGTCAGCGGCCTTGGCCTGATGGTGGGGATTGAGACCGAAAAACCCGCTGGCGAGGTGGTGGCCCAGTGCATGCAGCGCGGGGTGCTGGCCCTTACGGCCAAAGGCAAAGTGCGGTTGTTGCCGGCGCTGAATATCCCGGCAGAGCAACTTGCAAAGGCGATTAGTATTCTTGCCGAAGTATGTGCAGAATAGGGGGTACGGGATGGAGCTTCATGGGAAAAGCCTGTTAAAACTGCTGGATTTTACCCCGCAGGAAATTGACGCGCTGCTGACACTGGCCGCGCAGCTGAAAAAAGAAAAAAAGGCCGGCCTGATGCGCCAACTGCAACGGGGTAAAAACATTGCGCTGATTTTTGAAAAAACCAGCACCCGCACCCGCTGTGCGTTTGAAGTGGCGGCGCACGACCTTGGTATTGGCACCACCTACCTTGACCCCGCGGGCTCGCAGATCGGCAGCAAAGAGAGCATCCCTGACACCGCACGGGTGCTGGGGCGCATGTTTGACGGCATTGAGTACCGTGGCTTTGGACAAGAGATCGTAGAAGAACTTGCCGCCTATGCGGGGGTGCCGGTGTGGAACGGCCTGACCAACGAGTTTCACCCCACGCAGATACTCGCCGACCTGCTGACGATACAAGAGCACTGCGGCGCGCTGGCAGGCAAAAAGCTGGTCTATTTGGGTGATGCCCGATTTAACATGGGCAATTCTTTGATGGTGGGATGCGCCAAAATGGGCATGCACTTTGTTGCCTGTGCGCCTGCGGGCTATTTGCCCGCGCAGCAGCTGATCGACACCTGCAACGAGATTGCGAAAGAGACCGGCGCCGTGCTGGAATTTTGTGCAGACCCTTTGCAGGCGGTGGCCGGGGCGGACGTGCTGTACACCGATGTGTGGGTGTCGATGGGCGAGCCGCAAGAGGTATGGGCCGAGCGCATTGAAGCGCTGACCCCCTACCGTGTGACAGCACAGCTGCTTTTAGCGGCAAAACCGAATGCTATTTTTATGCACTGCCTGCCCGCTTTTCACGATTTAAAAACCACCACCGGCAAAAAGGTGGGCGAAGCCTTTGGCGAAACCTGCCTTGAAGTGACCGATGAGGTGTTTGAGGGGCCGCAGTCGGTGGTGTTTGACGAAGCCGAAAACCGCATGCACACCATCAAGGCCGTGCTGGCGGCGACACTTTAACGACCCGCAGGGGGCATAGAATGAAAAAAAGGTATTTGGTTTTAAGCGACGGCAGTGTGTTTGAAGGCGTGGCCCTTGGCGCTGCGGGGCAAGCGGTGGGCGAACTGGTGTTTACCACCGGGATGTGCGGCTACCTTGAAACCCTCACCGACCCCAGCTATGCCGGGCAGATCGTGCTGCAAACCTTCCCGCTGATCGGCAATTACGGGGTCATCCCGCAGGATTTTGAGGGCGACAGCGCCGTAAAGGGCTATGTGGTGCGCGAATGCTGCACCGAGCCGTCGAACTTTCGCAGTGAGGGTGCGCTTGGTGATTGGCTGGCTGCGCAGGGTATCTGCGCCATTGCAGGGGTGGACACGCGCGAAATTACCCGCAAAATACGCGAGTTGGGCGTGATGAATGCGACGATCTGTGACGCCCCGCCCACAGACCTCACCCCGGTGCGCAGTTATGCGGTACAGGGGGTAGTGGCACAGGTGAGCTGCAAAACACCAACGGTGCTGCCGCCAAAGGGCAAACCCCATTACCGGGTTGCCCTGCTGGATTACGGGGCAAAGGCCAATATTGCGCGCTCGCTGTGCGCGCGCGGGTGCGAAGTGACGGTGCTGCCCCACGACACACCGGCAGAGCAGATTTTAGCCGGCGGGTACGACGGCGTGATGTTGAGCAACGGCCCCGGCGACCCGCAAGAAAACACAAACTGCATTGCACAGCTGCGGCTGTTAGTGGGCAAGCTGCCGCTGTTTGGCATCTGCCTTGGGCACCAGCTGCTCGCGCTTGCCATGGGCGGCAGTACGGTCAAAATGAAGTACGGCCACCGCGGTGTCAACCAGCCGGTCACGCAGGTGGGCGGGCCGCGTACCTTTATTACCAGCCAGAACCACGGGTATGCGGTGGTGGCCGAAAGCCTTGCGGGCATTGGGCAGCTGTCGTTTGTCAACGCGAACGACGGCAGTTGTGAAGGGGTGGATTACCCCGGCAAACAGTGCTTTTCGGTGCAGTTTCACCCGGAAGCCTGCCCCGGCCCACAAGATACCGGCTTTTTATTTGACCGTTTTTTGCAGCTGATGAAAGGGTAAACCTATGCCAAGAGACAATACCATTCAAAAAGTACTGGTCATTGGGTCGGGGCCCATTGTCATTGGGCAGGCGGCCGAATTTGACTATGCGGGGGCGCAGGCCTGCCGCGTGCTGAAAGATGCCGGGGTCAATGTGGTGCTGGCCAACTCCAACCCGGCCACCATTATGACCGACCGGCAGCTGGCAGACGAAATTTATTTAGAGCCGCTGACCAAAGCGACGATAGAGCGCATTATTACAAAAGAAAAGCCGGACAGCCTGCTGGCGGGCCTTGGCGGGCAAACCGGCCTCACACTGGCCATGCAGCTTGCGAAAGACGGTTTTTTGGCCCGGCACGGGGTAAGGCTGCTCGGCACCCCGGCCAAGGTGATCGATAAAGCAGAGGACCGCGCATTGTTTCGCGATGCAATGCAGGCCATCGGCCAGCCGGTCATCCCCTCAGGCGTTGCAACTACCGTGCAGCAGGCGCTGGATGCCGCAAACGAAGTGGGCTGGCCGGTCATTGTGCGGCCGGCCTTTACACTGGGCGGCAGCGGCGGCGGCATTGCGGCAGACGAAGCACAGCTGCGGCGCATTGCGCAAAGCGGGCTCGAGGCTTCGCCCATTGGGCAGGTGCTGGTAGAGCGCAGTGTCGCGGGGTGGAAAGAGATCGAGTTTGAAGCCATGCGCGACGCTGTGGGCAATGTCATCGCCGTCTGCTCGATGGAAAACATCGACCCCGTGGGGGTGCATACCGGAGACTCCATCGTTGTGGCACCGGCGCTGACCCTCAGCGACAAAGAGTACCAACTGCTGCGCACCGCCTCGCTGGATATCGTGTCGTCGCTTGGCATTGTGGGCGGGTGCAACTGCCAGTTTGCGCTGGACCCGGACAGCTTTTCCTACGCGGTCATCGAGGTCAACCCGCGCGTGTCCCGCTCGTCGGCGCTGGCATCCAAGGCAACAGGGTACCCCATTGCCAAAATTACCACAAAAATTGCGCTGGGCTATACGCTGGATGAGATCAAAAACGACATCACCGGCAAAACCTGCGCCTGTTTTGAGCCCACGCTCGACTATGTGGTGGTCAAGTTTCCCAAATGGCCGTTTGACAAGTTTGCCGGTGTGGGGCGGCGCCTTGGCACCCAGATGAAAGCGACGGGCGAAGTGATGGCCATTGCCCCCACATTTGAAATGGCGCTGCTCAAAGCAATTCGCGGGGCCGAAATTTCGCTGGACACGTTAAATGCGCCGCCGCTGACCAAAGAGCCGCTTGCCGTGCGCCTTGCGGCGGCGGACGACCGCCGCCTGTTTACGGTGTTTGAGGCACTGAAAGCGGGCTGGACGGTCGACGCGCTGTTTGACGTGACAAAGATCGACCGCTGGTTTTTATCTAAGTTGCAAGGGCTTGCGGTGTTTGAACAGCAGCTTGCCCGGCGGCCTTTTGGGCAGGAGCTTTATTTAAAAGCAAAGCAGCTTGGTTACCCGGACGACGCCATTCGCCGCATCGCCGGGGTGCAGCGGCTGCCCGCCTTTTTGCCCAGCTATAAAATGGTGGACACCTGCGGGGCCGAGTTTGACGCCGAGACGCCGTATTTTTACTCCTGTGCAGGCGGCGCGTGCGAGGCACGCAGCTTTGCCCGCAGCGGGCGCCCGGTCGTCATGGTGCTGGGCAGCGGGCCTATCCGCATTGGGCAGGGCATCGAGTTCGATTACAGCTCGGTGCACTGCGTGTGGAGCCTGCGCGAGATGGGGTATGAGGTCGTCATCGTCAACAACAACCCCGAAACGGTCTCGACCGACTATGACACCGCCGACCGGCTGTATTTTGAGCCGCTGACGGCCGAAGATGTGGGCGGCATTCTGGCGGTAGAACAACCGGTGGGGGTCGTGGTGGCATTTGGCGGGCAAACGGCCATCAAGCTGGCAAAATATCTCGACGAGCAGGGTGTACACATTTTAGGCACCTCTGCCGACGGCATTGACCTTGCCGAAGACCGCGCCCGGTTTGACGCGATGCTAGAGCAATTCGGCATCCGGCGGCCCAAAGGTCTTGGCGTCACCACACAAGAGGGGGCATTGCAGGCAGCGCATACACTGGGCTACCCGGTGCTGCTGCGCCCGTCTTATGTCATTGGCGGGCAAAACATGACCATCGCCAAAACCGATGCGGACGTTACGGCCTACATGCAGACTATTTTGTCCGGCAACATCGAAAACCCGGTGCTGATCGACCAGTACATGCCCGGTGCCGAGCTGGAGGTGGATGTGATCTCGGACGGCACCGAGGTGCTAATCCCCGGCGTGATGGAGCATATCGAGCGCGCGGGGGTGCACAGCGGCGATTCGATCGCGGTTTACCCGCCTTATAATTTAAACGATGTCATGCTGCAAAAGGTCTGTGCTTGCAGCGAGCAGCTGGCGCTGGCGCTGGGTACACGCGGGCTCGTCAATATCCAGTACCTGATTTACCAAAACGAGCTGTATGTCATTGAAGTCAACCCGCGCGCGTCGCGCACGGTACCGTATATCAGCAAGGTGACCGGCGTGCCGATGGTCGACCTTGCCGCACAGGTGATGCTGGGGCATTCTCTCGCTTCGCTGGGGTATGGCACGGGGCTGTACCCGGTGCCGCCGTACTGTGCGGTCAAGGTGCCGGTGTTCTCGTTTGAAAAGCTCAGTGACGCCAACTTTATGCTGGGGCCGGAGATGAAATCGACCGGCGAAGTGCTGGGCATTGGCAAAACCATGGCTGAGGCGCTGTTTAAGGGGCTGCGCGCAGCCGGGTATCAGCTGGCGCGCAACCTGCCACGCGGTGCTGCCGGGGTGCTCATCAGTGTGGAGACCGCCGACTATCAAGAGGTGCTCTCGCTGGCAAAGCGCTTTTACGACCTTGGCCTTGCGCTGTATGCCACCAGCGGCACCGCGGCGGCGATCGCCCAAATGGGGGTGCCGGTCACGGCGGTGGCAAATGCCAGCGAAAGCGATGAGGTCGTGCGGTTGATGGAGGGCGGCACCTTGCGCTATCTGCTGTACACCGGCGCCGTTCAGGATGACACGATGGGTGATTTTATCGCGCTGCACCGGCGCGCCATGCAGCTTGGCATCCCCTGCCTGACCTCCCTCGACACCGCGGGGGCGCTGGCGGATATCCTTGCCAGCCGCTTTACCGAAAACAACACCGAGCTGGTGGACATCAACCACCTGCGCACGGCCCGCCAGCGGGTACCGTTTCTTAAAATGCAGGGCTGCGGTGACGATGCCGCGTTTATTGAAAACTTTGATGGGGCCATTACCTGCCCGGAGTCGCTGTGTGTGCAGATGTGCACCGAGCATTTTGGCGTGGGAGGGTACGGCATTGTCTTGCTGGAACATTCGGCGGTGGCGGACGCCAAAATGCGCAGCTTTAACCGCGACGGTAGCGAGGGCAAAATGGCGGCAAACAACCTGCGCTGCGCGGCAAAATACCTGTACGACAGCGGGCGGGTGCCGCGCACTATGATGACGGTAGAGACCGCAAGCGGCGTAAAAAGCCTGCAACTATACCTGCGTGACGGCCGGGTGGGTGCGGTACGTGTTGCAATGGGGGCCGCGGTGTTCAGCACAGCGGCGCTGCCCGCCGCCACCAGCTTGCCGCAGCTCGTTGACAGCCCGGTGACGATTGGTAGCAGCCAATACCGCATCACCGCGCTTTCGGTGGGCAACCCCCACTGTGTGGTGTTTTGCGAGGGCATCGACACGCTGAATTTAGAGGAGATCGGCCCGCTGTTCGAGTACGCACCGCTCTTCCCCGACCGCATCAACACCGAGTTTGTGCGGGTGGTAAGCCGCACCACCCTACGCATGCGCGTGTGGGAGCGCGGCAACGGTGAGACCCAGGCCTGTGGCACCGGTGCCTGTGCGGCGGTGGCGGCCGCGGTAAAAAACGGCCTGTGCGATGCGGGGCAAGACGTGACGGTCAAGGTGCGCGGCGGTGATTTGGTGGTGAACTATACCGACACCGAAATTCTGCTGACCGGTGACGCCAAACTGGTGTATGAGGGTGTGTTTGAATTTTAAGCCCGGCACGGGGCATTGCAAAACAAAAGCCATACTGCCTGCAATGTGCGGGCGGTATGGCTTTTATGTGGTTGGGCAAACTTTAAAATCAGCAGTGCTTGTGCTGCTTTTCAGCGTATAACAGGTGGTCTACCTGCACCAGTAAATCATCCACCTGCATTGTGCCATCCACCGGCGCAATGCTGTAGCTGATGTCGGTAGTGGGGTTGTACTGTGCAACGTAGGCAGCAAAATCCGCTTTCATCGCGGCCAGTTTTTGCCCCAGCAGGGTGGCGTCTCCATAATAAATCACGGCAAATTCGTCACCGCCCCAGCGGCTTACGGTGTTTTGGCCGCCACCAAGCGAGCCCCGTAAAAAACACGCCAGCTGCTGTAACACGGCATCACCGGCCGCATGCCCACAAAGGTCATTTACTTTTTTAAAATTATCAAGGTCCAGCAATACCAGCCAAGCGCTGCCGTGCTGGCCTGTAAGCGCTTCTTCAATTGCGGTATTAAACTTGCGCCGGTTGTACAGCCCGGTCAACACATCCAAATTGGCCATTTCGTGCAGTTTATTGTTCACCCGCTTGTACTCTTTGCCAAACCTCAAAATAACCAAAAACGAGATGACCAGCAGCATGGGGATCTGAAACATCCGGTCCCAAAACTGGCTGGTGCTGGGGTATACCGTAACCAGCTGGGGGTAAAAGTACTCCAGCGTGTGCAGCAGCATAAACATCAAAATCAACCCGGTGACTAAAAAAATACGCCGCCAACCCTCAAACAGATAGGTCGTGCCGATCAGTACAAGAAAAATGTACCCAATGGCATTGTTATTGCTGCCGCCAGAATCAAAAAACGCAAACGGCAGAAGAACAAAAATCAGAAAACAGAACAGCGCAAACATCCAGCGGCCACGCTGCTTCCAGTTGTTCGCATAAAAAAGTGAAATGCTGCATAACAATAAAAGCAACACCCATTTCAGGTTGATTAAAAGAGGAAATCCCACAATTAGGTTTCCTAACATACAGGCGACGGAAACTAATACACCGGTTAAAAGGGTTGCCTTGTACAGCCGAACTTGAATTTCAGACAAATCTACACAACCACCAATCTTGACCATCAGAGCAGGCAAAATGGAAACGGCGAACCGATAACAACATTTTTGTTTTAATACTTTGCATTATACCAAATCAGAGCAAAAATCTACAAGTAGCAAATAACGTCAAAAAGTGTAAAAAAAGGCCAAAAATGGCGGCAAACAGCGGTTTTTTGAAACTGCTTTATTTTTTAGCAGGCCGCGGGTGGCTTGACGCATACAAAAATAAACTCTACAATAAAGGTATGCAATAAACCGGCCGCCTTTTCTGCTTATGGGCCCCGGCAGAATAAACAAAGCACATGAAAGGATGAGTATCATGAGCGAACCGATGAAGCTGGTGCTGTTGCGCCATGGCGAAAGTGTGTGGAATAAAGAAAACTTGTTTACCGGGTGGATGGATGTCGACCTTTCAGACACCGGCCGGCGCGAGGCCGCCGAGGCGGGCAAGCTGCTGCGGGATGCAGACGTTGAATTTGACATTTGCTATACCTCGTATCTCAAACGGGCGATTCACACCTTAAACCTTGCGCTGGAGCAAATGGACCGCGACTGGTTGCCCGTCGTGAAAAGCTGGAAGCTGAACGAGCGCCACTACGGCGCGCTGCAAGGGCTGAACAAAAGCGAGACCGCCGCAAAATACGGCGATGACCAGGTGAAAATTTGGCGCCGCAGTTTTGATGTGCGCCCGCCCTTTTTGGAGCAGGGGGATGAGCGCGACCCGCACGGGCAGCCCGCTTACCGCAACGTACCGGCAGACCAGCTGCCGCTGGGCGAAAGCCTGAAAGACACCATTGCCCGCACCGTGCCCTATTTTAAAGAGGAGATTGCCCCCCGCCTGCGCGCGGGCCAGCAGGTGCTCATTGCCGCGCACGGCAACTCGCTGCGCGCGCTGGTCAAAGAGTTTGACGGCCTGAGCGATGAAGAGATTGCCGGGGTCAATATCCCCACCGGGGTGCCGCTGCTGTATGAATTTGCACCGGATTTCACCGTGCTGCGCAAAGAATACCTTGGCGATGCCGCTGCCATTGCAGCCAAAATGCAAAGCGTTGCAAACCAGGGTAAAGCAAAGGCTTAATGCCGCGGGTGCAATTTTAGAACAAAAAAGGAACAGTAACAGGCAAAGCAGCCCGCTTTACCTGTTACTGTTCCTTTTGTTATAACGAAAACCCCCGTCTGGGCAAAAATCAGGTGTCGTTTGCGCCACTGGGCGGCAGCAAAACCTTGTCGAGCTTGGCCCCAAAATACCACCCGGCCCAAATCAGGGCAATGCCCACCGCAATGACAATAGACCGCTGCACATTGCCGGGGGAATACAGCGCTGAAATCAACAGCCCGGTGCCGGTGCCGCTGCAAAAATCCCGCAGTCTTTTGCGATTTTTTAAAGCCGTTTCATAGGCCATCAGCGAAAGCATATTGGCTTGTGCCTGTTTGCGAAAAGCAGTATCACCCAGCCGCTCGCCGCTTAAAAATTCGTTGATGCTGCTATCCAGCGTGCTGCATAGCAGGGGAATCAGCGACAAGTCGGGCAAATACTCCCCGTTTTCCCAGCGTGAAACCGTTTTGTTGGTGACACCGAGGGCCTGCCCCAGCTCTAGTTGCGTCATCGCTTTTTCTTTGCGCAGCGCCGCAATAAAACGCCCTATTTTTGCTTGGTCCATCTGCCATCAGCTCCTTTGCCAAAAGTGTAACACAAACGGGGTAGTTTGTGTTCCTCACAAACCGCGAATTCGCGGGTGCGGAGGCGCGAAATGCAAAAAATGGGCTTAGCCCCCGTGTTTAGCCAAACAGAAAACAGAAAAGGGAGGAGCGCCGTGAAGTCAATCCGTGGACAAAAAAACCGTTTGTTTTTACCGGTGCGGGGTTAACTTGTTACGGTAAAAAAGAACCAAATTAAAAAGTCATGCAAGGGTGTTGCCCCTGCATGACTTTTTTAGTGGCGGGTAAAACACGGCGCGCAAACCGGTTAAGGTGCGGCAAACGGTTTGCGCCGCTGTGCGTGAAGCACCGATTGCATCAGGCTGCTTGCAGGGTGTAAATGGTGTTCTTTTGAAACAGGCCCGCCGCAAACCCCAATTTCAAGTAAAACTCCATGTTCTGGTAGCTTTCGTACCGTGTCGCACGCAAAAAGTCGCGCAGCGTATAGGTCTCTTTGTAGCCATAGGGGTTGCTGATGGTGATCTCATCTGCACCGACATCCATTGCGGTGATGATGGCAAAGTGCAGCGTCCACACGCTTTTGTCACCGTCGCGGTACAGTGCCGCAAATTCCACCGGTACGGGCATGCCGTTTGCAAGGCTGTGGTAGACCATGTCCAGCAATTCGGTGTTTTTTAAATTTGTGTGTTTGGTCGTGAGAAACTCGGGGAATTGCCGGTTCATCTCGTTTTGAAACCCATCGCCCATTGCGGTGGTTATTTTGCCATCATTTTGGGCCAGCAGGTTGTCCTCGGTGATGGGCAGGCCCTGCCAGCGGGCCAACAGCTCAATGCAGGCATACCCGCACGAGACCTTTTGCTGCATAACATCGATGCCCGCCACCGAAACCGGGGTGCGGTACGCTTCGCCGGTGTAAATTGCCCCAATATCGTCGTTGATGTGCGCATCGACGACCGCTTGTTTTACAAATAGCCCGGTGACGAGCAGTGCCAGCGCAGCCAGCAAACCCAGAAAAACAAAAAGTGCCCGGCGCAGCAGTTTCTTCAAGTCGGTTCCCCCTCTTTCAGGTAGAAAAAATTTTGCAGTTTAGGGCAAAGCAGCCTGCTTTGCAGCCTTGCCCGTGCAGCACTAAGGGTAAAGTTTGCCCTCCACATACACCATCATGCGGTGGCGCACTAGGGCATAAACAACGACCCCAAGCAACGGGCAGGCACCTGCCAGCAGGGGGCTGTGGTAGTAACCGCCCAGCACCAATACACCGCCCAGCGCCACAACACAAAAAACAAGCAAAGCGGTGTGCTGTTTCAGCCATTTCTGCTTCCAAAATGCAGTGCGCTCGCCCAATGTAAACGGGCCCTCGCGCAGTGCGCTCACAAGGTTGGCATCCGCTTTTTCGCGAAACTCGGTGTCGGCCAGCTTTTCGCCGCAAAGCAGCTCGTTGATGCTGACGTCAAATAAACCACTCACCAGTTGCAACATTTCCACATCCGGCAGGTAACACCCTGTTTCCCAGCGGGAGATGGTTTTGTTGGTCACCCCCAGCTTTTGCCCCAGTGCTTCCTGCGTCAGCCCCGCCTCATGCCGCAAAGCGGCAATAAAACTGCCCACTTTCAGTTGGTCCATGGTTTAGCACCCCTTTCCATTAAACAGTATAGCAAACGGGGGCATATTTTGTCTTGCCCATAAAAAGCGAATTTGCAGGGCAATAAAAAATTTGCTTGCGGGTAACAAAAACCGGGGTAGGTGCAAGGGGCAAAGCGGGCCTTGATGGGCAAACCCCATAGTATTTAAAAATAGCGCCGCACCTTTGCTTTGTAAGCGGTGTACTGCTGCCCAAACTGCGCGGCGCACCAGCGCTCTTCGGATAAAATGATCCAGTGTGCCGATACCTGAAACGCTACCAGCGCCGCCAGCAACAACAATGATTTAGCTAATAGCACACAGCCCAAGAAGTAAAAGAAGTACCCCACGTACATGGGGTTGCGCGAAAAACGGTATAAGCCATTGCGGTGAAACCCGGTTTCAGTGGGTTTTGCAAAATTGACCACCGAAACCGCACACAGCACCGCCCCAAGGGCCAGCACGGCGAGGCCGGGCACAAACCAGCCGCCACCAGTTTGTACGGTCAAAAAAAACGGGCCCACAAGCAGCAACAACGTTGCAAGCTGGTAAACCCAATAAGCGGCTTTTTCTGCCCCTGCAAGGGGGGCAAAAAAAGCCGCGCGCGCCAGCGCCTGCCGGTTGTATAAGCCTGGCAGTAAAAAACGAATCAACAAAAACGGTATTAATAAAAAAGCAGCGTTCATGGTGGCCCCTTTATGCCCCTGCCCGCGGCGGGCGGGGGCAATTTTAAATGTACAGGTTTGGCCCCGCGCTGCAAGCAGCACAGAGGGTAAACAAAATTACTTATGGTACAAGGTGCAAAACAGGTGCACGTGCTTTTTTAGTTGCACAAGGCAGTCGTCATAGGGGTAACCAAGGTCAAACTTGCTGAGCAGATAGTAAATGGGGCTGTAAAAGTGCAATGCCATGGCTTCGGCATCGCATTCCACCAAATCGCCCGTTTGCTGCAGGGCGGCAAAGACGGCACTTTGAAACTGGATCGGCCCGTCTAAATAGTATTGCTGAAAACGTTCCCCTGCAAGCGGAAACTTGTGCTGTTCGGACACCAGCAGCTTGCGAAACAGCACGGCAAACTCGTTTTGGGTAAAAAACGAAAACAAACCTTTGCCCGCTTCAAACAGCTGTTCTTCGCTGATATTGTGGTACAGTTCCGCGGCGGGTGCGGTGGCCTCCACCGGCACTTGCAGCAGGGTGGCAGCGGCATCGTACTGCTTTGTCATTTCGGTAAAAATTGCGTTAAAAATATCCTCTTTGCCTTTAAAATGGTTGTACAGTGAAGCCCCTTGAATGCCCACCGCCGCCGCAATTTCGCGCATCGACACCCCGGCGTACCCTTTTGCGGCAAACAGCTTTAGGGCGTGGTAGATAATTTTTTCTCTTGTAGTTGCAGTTGCTTCCATGGGCGCTCCTTCCCCAGCCAGCCGTGTTGCTGCCAATAGGCCTTTTCTGTGGGGCCGCTGCCCCAGTTTGCTTTTTGCATCCCGGCCGCCAGCCAAAACAACAGCCTGGTTTTGGCGGGTACCCGCGGGCGGTCGCTGCGGGCGGCCGCTTTGGCAAGGCGGCCCATCTTTTTTTCAATGTCAGCCTTTTTCTTTGCCGAAACGCCGCCCCAGTTCATGGCCTGCACTGCGGTGCCGTAGCTTTTCACCCAAGGTACGCCCCAGCAGGTCAGCATTGTTTTTACCGGTTTCATGGCCCGCGTTGTGCCCGCGCCCGCCGTGGTGGAAAGCACAATGGCGCGTTTCGCAAACATGCAGGCCCGTGGTTTATGGCTGACCCAGTAAGTGAAGGTCAAATCGATAAACGCTTTCAGCGGGGCAGAGGGGGCCATGCAGTAGTTCGGTGTGGTGACAATCAGCAGGTCGGCCTGCTCAATGGCCTGTAAAATACGGCCCTTTTTTTGGGCATACGGGCAGCGGGTTTCATCTTCAACGCAGGCGTAGCACCCATTGCAAAAATAGGGCAGGTCTTTTGGCAAAAAAAACTCGGTTACCTGCGGCGTGCCGGGCAGCTGGTCGATCAACATCCTGCCCATATGGTAGGTGCTGCCCTTGTGGTTTTGGCCGTTTAACATGACAATTTTCATTTATTGTACCACCCATCTTGCAATTTCAACAAGTAAGGTTTTAAGCAAAATTACGCCGCCCAGTGTAAAAAAAGCCACTTTGCGCAGGCTTTGTTTTCGCGCAAACAGGCAAAACAGCAGTACGGCAGCCACTGCCGCCCCGCCGGCGTAGCACAGGTTGGCAATAAAACCGTCCGCTGCCAGCAGGCCGGGGGCAGCGGATGGGTCAAACAGTGCGGTGACGGAATTTACATACCCGTCCCGCACGACAACAAAGCAGCACAACAGCAACCCTAAGGCGGCCAGCAGCCCGGTGCGGCGCCCCCAGTGTGTAATTTGCGCCTGCTTTGCGGCAGTCAACACAAAATAAGCAAGAATTACAATGAACAGCAAAGTAGATAACGCAGCTGGCACCGTGCCAAAATACAGATTCATTTGAATACCTCCAAAACAAAACTAACATTTGTTAGCTAAAGTATAACTAACAGTTGTTAGTTTATCAAGAGGCGGCATTAAATAATTTTATCAATAAAAACATGTCAATAAAGTAAAAGAGCAAAAGCAGCTTAACTATGGCAGCATTTTTATTGTATTTATCAATATGATATTCTACAATATAACAAGAAATGTCAGTTAAAGGGTGTGACAGGTTTGAAATTTCTTCGTCTCGACTATTCAGATAAAATAAAAGGTTATAATATTTTCGAAAATGATATGATTGTGTTTGATCCCAATATAAGGCCCGAGGGTAAAATTACTTACGGTTCAGTTCTTCCAGAACTTAGGGAAGCTGCACCGCTAATAAAGCAATATCTAGATCAAGAGAAAATCTTGCTCTGTTTTATGCCAGAAGATGAGCGGGCCGGAGAATATGTGAATACAATTTTTAATGAGATCAAACTAACATTTGAATTTAATTATATTGCGGGCCGAAGTGTGTTGTTGTTGCCTAAATATAAATATTTTGAGGAAATATGTGAGGAATATAGTAGTGTGCTTTTAAACCCCATAGGGCGTAAAATAGCGCAAGTTGAGGGAACAAATGAATGCATTGGGATAGAAGCAGATGTTTCAAAAGGAAAACTTATTTTATTACCCTCTTTTTCGCGTAACATTGATGTGCAGTATAATATTCTTGATGATATATCAGAAGATTTTGATTTTTTTGATACAGATAGGTTCGAAATTCCTCCACTGGCAAATAACTATAGTACTTGTGAGGAACAAGAGTTAAATGCGAAATTAAGGCTCACTGAAGAAAAAATTAAAAGTTTAAAACAAGAGCTAAAAGAGCTTGAAAGACAAAAAGAAATTGAAAGTTCAGACAAATTGCTTTTTTGTGGAATGGGGGCTCAATTGGAGCAACAAGTGTGCAAAGTATTTGAGGCATTAGGGTGCACAGTAGAAACGCCATTTGAGAAAAGGGCGGACGATGTTATTACATTTAAGGATAAGATTGCGGTTGTCGAAGTTAAAGGGATTGAAAGGAAAAGTGCAGCAGAAAAAAATGCGGCACAATTGGAAAAATGGGTATCGGAATACTGGAGTGATGAAAAAAGTGTAAATAAGCCCAAGGGAATTTTGGTCGCAAATGCATTTGCCAGAATTCCATTAGAAAAACGGAGTGAACCTGTTTTTCCACCCCAAATGCTCAAATACGCAACAAATCGCGAACATTGCCTTATAACGGGTCTTCAACTGTTTAACATTATGCAACATATAAAACAACATCCTGAAGATAAAGAAAAAATAACGGACACAATTTTTGATACAATTGGTTGCTATACTGAATTTATGGAATGGAATGAATTTTTAAATAAAAACGCTCTATAAGTCCTACTATCACTAGATAAATAGGTATGGTATTAATGCAAAGCAAATCCGCGTTTTATAGCATCACCAATGCTATAAAACGCGGATTTGCTTTTTAACAACCTTGCGAATAAGCCTATTTCGGATATTACCCGTATAGAAATATCAAATTTATTCAGTTTTTTGACTTTTTCAAAGAACAAAGCTTGAGTGATAAAATTAAATAAAAGTAGATGATTTTTTGCTTCTTACCATCATGGCGGATATAATAAACTTACGATTGCTTTAAAACCAGCAGTTTGTGCCGCGTACCCAGTGCACCTAAAAGCCCCTACAAAATGCGGGTAAAACAGGGCGGCCCCCCATAGCCAAAGGAGTAAACGCATGAACAGTGTTTTAATTATTGACGATGACAAAGAGCTTTGCGCGCTGATGAAAAAATGCGTCGAGCAGGAGCAGCTTTCGGTACTCACCGCCCACGGCGGCGTTGCGGGGCTGCGGCTGGCAGAAGAAAACGCGGGCAGCCTTGCGCTGATTATTTTAGATGTCATGATGCCGGACCTTGACGGGTTTCAAGTGTTGCAGCATATCCGTAAAACAAGCAACGTGCCGGTGTTGATGCTCACCGCAAAAAGCGACGAGGATGACAAGGTGTCCGGCCTGCGCATGGGGGCGGACGACTACCTGACAAAGCCGTTCAGCATCAACGAGCTGTTGGCCCGCGTGCATTCGCTGGTGCGCCGCTACACCACTTTGAATCTCGCGCCCGGTGCGCAGGCGGAGTGTATGTTGCTGGCTGGTATGATGATCGACAAGGCAAACCGCCTTGTTACCGTGGGTGAGAATGTGGTAGAACTGACCGGCAAAGAGTTTGATCTGCTGTTTTTCCTTGCGGCAAACAAAGGCCGGGTGTTCACGAAAAAACAGATCTACACACAGGTTTGGGAGGAAGAGTACGCTTTTGACGACGGCAATATTATGGCGTTCATCAGTAAGCTGCGCAAAAAACTGGAGCCGGACCCCGAGCACCCGTTTTACATCCAAACTGTGCGGGGCGTAGGGTACCGCTTTAATAAGGAGGCGTAACGGTGACCATCAACCATTCTCTGTTTTTGGCGCTGGTGCTGGCATTGCTGGTTATCGGCTACCTAGCCCGCACACTGCTGGGTGTCCGGCGGCAGCTTGGCATCATCCAAGAGGCACTGCAAGATATAAAAGACGGCAACCTCAACCGCCGCGTGCTGGCAAGCGAAAGCAATATGACGAGGCAAATCTGCTATGGCATCAACGACATTGCCATCAGCAGCCAGGCGCGACTGATACAGCAAAAGCAGGCAGAGCAGGCGTATAAGCGGCTGATGACCAGCCTTTCGCATGACGTAAAAACCCCGCTGGCTTCGCTGGTCGGCTATTTGGAAGCAGTGGAAAACGGGCTGGTGACGGGGGCAGAAAAAGACGAGTATATCCATGTAGCGGTAGAAAAGGCACACCGCCTCAAGCAGTTTGTCGCTTCGCTGTTTGAATGGGTCAAGCTGGATGCCGGTGAGCAGGCTTACCATTTTGGGGCATTTGACATCAATGAGCTGTCTCGTAATATTATTGCAGAATGGGTGCCCATGCTGGAAGCGGCGGGTGTGGCGTATGAAATCAAAATACCCGAAACCGAATACCCGGTGCGGCTAGACCCCAACGCGTACACCCGCGTGCTGAATAACCTATTGCAAAACATGCTGGCCCACAGCGGGGCAAGCTATGTGCGGCTGCGCGTGACAGAGGGTGAAAAAGAGGCGCAAATTGAAGTGGCCGACAACGGCAAAGGGGTCTCGCCTGAAGATTTGCCGCACCTGTTTGAGCGCATGTACCAGTGCGATCACTCCCGTGCCGGTGGGGGCAACGGGCTGGGCCTTTCGATTGCGAAAGAGCTGGTCAGTGCCCACAATGGCACGATAAAAGCGCAGAGTACCCCCGGGCAGGGGATGGCCTTTACGGTTTTGCTGCCCAAAGCCCCGTGATGACACGGGGCTTTTTTACTGCGAAAACAAGGTAAAAACAAGGTTGCGGCAAGGCTACGGCAAGGTTTGGGCGTTATACTAGTGCTTGTAAACAGGTTGCCACCGGGCAGCACACTGCAAAAGCAGGTGTACGGAAAGTGAGGAAATCAAGATGAGTGATTTTTTAATTGAAACCAAACAACTGACCAAAATTTATGGGGAACAAACCGCCGTGAACGCGGTGAACCTGCATGTGAAAAAGGGCCGCATTTATGGCCTGTTGGGGCGCAACGGCGCGGGCAAAACCACCATCATGAAAATGATTTTTGGCCTTGCGTCCATCACGTCGGGGCAGGTGGAGGTGTTTGGCAAAAACATCAAAGGCCGGCAAAAAAGCGTCTACCCCCGCATTGGGGCCATTATTGAAACGCCGGGCTTTTACCCCAACCTGACCGGCACGGAGAACCTTGAAATTTTTGCAAAGCTGCGCGGCACCGCCGCCCCCGATGCAGTAAAAAACGCGCTGACCGTGGTTGGCCTGCCCTACAAAGACAAAAAGCTGTTCAGCAAATATTCGCTGGGCATGAAACAGCGCCTTGGCATTGCCAATGCTATTTTGCATGACCCCGAATTGCTGATTTTAGACGAGCCCACCAATGGCCTTGACCCCATTGGCATTGCGGAGATGCGCGAATTCATTCAAAAGCTCAGCGCAGAGCGCGGTAAGACCATTTTAATTTCCAGCCACATCCTTTCAGAAATCGCGCTGCTGGCAGATGATATCGGCATCATTGACCACGGTGTTCTGCTGGAAGAAAGCAGTATGGAAGAGCTGAAACAAAAAAACGGCAGGTATATTCAACTGCGTGTCTCTGATGTGCCAAAGGCAACGCTGATTTTGGAGCAGCGGTTTGGGCTTGCGGGTTATTCAGTGCAAGACGATGAAACCCTGCGGCTGTACGATACCTCTTTGGATATGGCTGCCGTCAACAAGGCGCTTGTGCTGCAAGAGGTATCGGTTCTCAGTTCGCAGCTTTGCAACGACACGCTGGAGGATTACTTTAAAAAAATCACCGGGGGTGAGGGCATTGCTTAAACTGGTTGAGACTGAATTTTTAAAACTGCGCCGCAGAAAACTGCCGTGGGTCATGCTGCTTGCCGCCTTTGTCATGCCGTTTTTTGCATTTCTTTTTTATAGTTATCTCGGCAAAAAAGGGGTTGACCCCTTGCTGTTTTACAAAATGTCGGCACTGGGCTTTACCATGTTTATCATCTTGCCCGTCATTTTGGGGGTGCTGTCCACCATCTTAATGTATGACGAAAACCAGTACGATATGCTAAAGCAGCTATGGATCGTGCCGGTCAGCAAGCTGGGGTATTTTTTTAGCAAATTCTTTATGATATTGTTGTATTCTGTTGGCTTTATGCTGCTTACCGCCGTGGGGTCCATCGCGTTTAGCGTGTTGCCCGGCATTGTTGCTTTTAGCTGGGGCAGCGCATTTTATCTTCTCCAAAAGTGTCTTGAAATAGGGGTGTTGTGCGCGTTTGGGCTGCTGCCCATTTTGGCGGTAGCGGCATCACAAAAGGGGTATATCCTGCCCGTTTGTGCGACGCTGGTCTACGCGTTTCTCAGTTTCTTTTTAATGTCGTTCAACCTGTATTTGCATCCGCTTTCCAGCATGGCGGCCATTGTCATGCGCAACAACGATATCCCGGGGCTTGCGTTTACAGGGGCACCCAACCTGCCGCTTGCGTTTCTTTGCATCGATGTTTGGGGCGTTGTCTCCGTATGGGTTGCAGACCTGGCGCTAAAAAGAAAGTAGGTGACAACTGTGCGGATATTACTTTGGGCCGAGCGCCAAAAGCTGCGACGCTCCAACATGGTGTGGGTGGCTTTTTTTGCAACCGTATTGCTGGCGGCGATCGTGCTGATCGGCGGGCAGCAGGTGTATGAGGGTGTACGGTACATCGACACGCCGGGCTGGTTTTTGTCGGTGTTGCAGCCATGGGCGACCATGCTGGCGCTGCCCGCGGTCGTTGCCCTTTTGGGCAGTTACATGATCTGCCGTGAACAGCAGGACGACACGCTGAAAACCCTGCGCATGATCCCCATCAACGAAGCCAAGCTGACCGTGGCAAAAATGATTTTGGCGTTTGTGATTTGCGTTTTGCTGTACCTGTTGCTTTTTGTTTTGGCATTTGCGGCAGAAGCTGTGTTGCATGCCCCGGCGTTGCCGGTGGGCATGGTGCTGGGCTTTTTAAAGGCATATTTGATCGATGGGGTGACCGTGTTTTTTGCCATTTCGCCAATCATTGCGCTGGTGTCACGCAACAAAAACGGGTACTGGCTTGCGCTGGTATTTGCGGAGCTTTACTCGTTTACCGGCATGTTTACCAGCATGTCGAATACGCTTAGGGCCATTTACCCCATGACGGCTGTTTTTGGGCTTTCCGGCTATTACGACTCCACGCCGGGCCAGTTTGCCCTTAGCTGCGTCAGCGTGCTTGCCTGCGGTGTGCTTGCGGTAATCATACTGGCGGGGCAAAGTAAAGCAGCGGCAGACTAACCGCCGCTGCTTTTAAAATGCGCTTGCCGGGCGACACACGGGGAAAGGGAAAACATGAAAAAACAGTCTGTCTTAGTGCTTGTGGTATTGCTGTTTGTACTGCTGCACCTTTATACAGAATGGAAATTTGAGCACGACCCGCCGAAAGGCGTGGTTGCGCAGGTGGAAGAATGGGCGGGCGAATTTGGCGAGACCCGGCTGACCAAAGACGCAAAACTGGCAGGGCAGCGGCAAACCGGCAGCGACGATTACACCGGCACTTACCTTGCCACATGCGAGGATAAAACCGGGCGGGAAGTGCTGTTTGGCGGCGGGTCCATCCGCCGGCGGGAGTTAAAGGTATCCGGCACGCTGAAAACACAAAGCGGCAACGTGACCGTTCAAATTAAAACCGGCAATGACACCACACAGCTCACCCCGAATGAGGATGGCACTTTTGAAACAACGGTAAGCCTTACCACCGGCGGCAGCTATGTTGTGGTGGATTACGAAGAGTTTGTAGGGCAGATAGAGGTTGCTTCTGGGTACAGGAAGTAGGAATAGGATACAATTTGCAATTTACGCGTTTACCTTAAAAAACAAGGCAAACTTTTATATTTATATTAATTGGTATAGCAAGCATGAAACCGATTACATATGTAATATTCATTGTTGGTTCTATTATTAGAGAATCAGATATTATATAGAAGTCTAGAATTGGTTACAATTTAGCCGCTCGGTCTTTTTTGTTATGCTTCACATAGAAATTTTTTTGATACGGATAATACCATGGAATTTTTTAAAATCAAATAGCAGTGGTGGTTTACCGAAACATTTTTAAAATCAGTGGGTTGACAATGCTTCTACACTCAGCCCGTATATGATCTCCACAATAGGTAATTAAATAAAAAGCACATTCTAGAATGGGTGAAAAAGATTCAACAGAAAGGACGATTGGACATTCAAATCCCTCTAACATAGGAGAAGTGAAAATCTTGTTTCCATCGAGGTTATCTCTTCCAAGGAGAGCAAAATCATCTATCGTACTTGCATGTGTACTTATACAAACACGCTTATATAAAATTTTAAGTAATTCATAGTCTGTTTCGTTCATTATTTTGTTTAAAGATACCCTAGAAATAACTTTATCTGTCCACCAGTATTGTGATGGATATCCTTTTTACTCGGTAATCATCATAATATCGCTGCATGAGTTCATTGCCATTTAAATTTTTATTAATATTTAAGAAAGCGAAGAATTACTGCCTGTTTAAAAATATTCCTGCCACGAGAGAAGGCACCATCAGGGTAACCATGAGACAGAAGGAGTAAAACTTCACGCATATTTATTATCGCTTTTGCAGTTGTTTGAATAACAGCATAGGGATAATCTTCGGTAGCTTTTACTACTACTTTTTGTGACGCCATTATTTCGTCGACTTTCGTAACAATATAATTTATTTTAGTTAATCTCCACCAATCACCATTCTCGTGGTTAGTCGCAACAATCCCCCTTCTGTATGTCAAAATGATTTTCTGCCACGGCCCTTGCGATCCCTAATTTGACGCTCGACTGCTTCACAAACACTTGATAAATCAGGCATGAGACGAAAGCCGTTGATGCCGATGGTGTTTAAGTATTGCTGTAAAGGTATTCTCAAAGATTTATCCACCTTTATGACATTACTGTTTGCTTTCATCATTTCGAGTAATTTGTCCGCGTTGAGTTCATAAGGAAACAAAAACAGTCCCTGCTGCATAATGATTCGTTGATTGCATTGGTTAGCATCAATGAATAGCAGTTTGCGGGTGCGGAATTTATTTATAGTATCATCAATCTTTTGGGCAACATTATGCACATTCGTTTTTTCGTTAAAATATTCTTCTAAATGCGTGTCCCAGTAGGTCGTTTCAAGGTATTTGCGAGATGTGTCGCTGTTCAAGTCTAATATTAACTTTTTTAGCGTATTGAAAGCAGCTCCACTTTGCTTCGATAAAGAGGCCGTTTCAGCGTACTCTAAAGTTTTCCTTATTGGCAACTGATTAAAACAAAGCTGGTCTTTAATGTTGCAATATTGGATATAGTAATAATCCTTATCTTCAGGGTACTTTGCATTGGTGCCTTTTGGAGTGAACAATGCAAAGTATAAGGCTATAAGCGGATTGTAAGTGAAATCTAATAGGCGTGTTGGTAATCCGAAATGTTGGGCAGTTGAGATAAAGTCGATGGGAGTTCGTGCTAAAAAATATTGGCTACCATATTTTTCAAAATCTATCAGCAGTTCTATCTCTGCATCCGTCATGTTTCTCCTGAAAATCGACGGCAGCAGTTGTTCCTGTAAACTGTACCCCCTAAACACATAACATCCACTTATAGCAAGCCGGGTTAAGACATCTATAAGTTCGTTAATCTCATGGATAGTATAATCTTGATTGTTGGGTTTAAGATGCGTTTCTTCTTGATAAATATTTATCATTTTACAACATCCTTTTAATGGATTCATTTTATTGGGGGAAAACACATTAACTATCGCAATAGTAAGTGACTATTTAATATTGTAATGACGTAATCATTCTAATGCTTTTTCAAACATAAAGGAAGCAAATTCTAATATTTTATTCGAGTATGAAGAAGGGCAAGAATTTGAAAATGGTTTTGAAGAAATGCACATATCAGATATTTTTTTATAATTAACTTTTATAAAAGAAAAAAGCCGAGATAGAATTAGCACGTTAAATGCTTGTTCTATCTCGGTTTGGTGCGGGCGAAGGGACTTGAACCCTTACACCGAAGTACTGGCTCCTAAGACCAGCGCGTCTGCCATTCCGCCACGCCCGCATATGGTTTTGCCTCCAAGACCTACTGGCAACAAGGGGGCTGAAACGCATTTTAGTGTAACAAATTGCGGGCGAAATGTCAACGGCGGCAACATACAAAACGCCCCGGCGCAAGGCCGGGGCGTGCCGCAAAACGGGGGTTATTGTTTTTTGACGATCTCGCCCGCGCCGGTGAGGGTGAGCTTCGTGATCACCGGGCCAAGCAGTTCGTAAATTAACGTGCCGGACAAAATAACCGCACGGATGATGCTGGCATACTGCGGTACGACCTGTTGTGCCACAAAGGTAAGGCCAATGGCGACACCTGCCTGCGGCAGAAGCGCCGGGCCAAGGTATTTGCACACAACGTCCGGGGCTTTGGTAAGTTTGCCGCCCAGCCACGCGCCGCAAAACTTGCCCAGCGGGCGCAGCAGAATGTACACAATGCCAATGATGCCGATGGACGGCAAAATAGAAATATCAAGGTCTGCACCGCTGAACACAAAGAACAGCATAAAGATAGGGGGGGTGATGCGTTCGGTCAGCTCAAACACATCTTCGCTGTTTTTCGAGAAGTTGGCAAATGCAGCGCCCACCGACATGCAGGTCAAAAGGCCGGAAAGGTTGAGCGCGCTTGCTACCGAGCTGGTGATAAACACAACGCCAATAGTCAGCGCAAGGCGGTTTGCCGTTGTTTTGAAAAAGCGCAGTAGATAGGTGTATGCGGCACCAACCAAAAGGCCGCCGCCCACGCTGAGCAGTACTTCGACCACCGGTTCGACGATGGCCGAAACCATCGAAACCGCCTCGGTGCTGGTCAGAGATTTTGCCACTGCAACGGCAAGGCCAAATGCAATCAGCGCCACGGCATCGTCCAGCGCGACCACGCTCAACAGTGTCTCGGTCACCGGGCCTTTGGCCTTGTACTGTTTAATGACCATGATGGTGGCTGCCGGGGCAGTTGCTGCGGCAATGGCGCCAAGCACCAGTGCAAACGGCAGCGGCTGGCCAATGGCAAGCAGGCCCAGCACAACAAACACGACTGCGATGATACTTTCAAAAAAGGCAATGACGATCGGCACGATGCCCACGCGCTTAAAATAGCTCAGCTTAAACTCGCCGCCGATGGAAAAAGCGATAAAGCCAAGTGCCACGTCGGAGATCAGCGAAAGCTCGTCCATCACACCGCCGGGCACAAGGCCAAGAATAGCGGGCCCGACGATCAGGCCGCCAATCAGGTAGCCCGTCACGTCCGGCAGGTGGATCAGTCGAATCAGTTTTGAAAAAACCGCGCCGGTAAAAAGAAAAACCGCAAGGTAAAAAAGTAAATTTAATTGCATTGTAGTTTGCCGCCTTTAAATGAATTTAGATACGCCGCAAAACGGGGGTTCAATATTGAGCCCCTTTCAAAAAATCGACCGGCACAGTGAACACGATACCGGTATTCGGCTTTTCAAGGCTGCCTACCACACTTTCAATAGCATCTACGGCAACAGTAACTTTTTCGTCCGGCAATACGGCAAGCACCGTTTTGTTTTCTTCACGGCCCGGGTCCAGCACCGCACGCAAAGAACCCAGCAAGCTACCGTCCACATAGTTTTCAAGTGCCATTACCATGCCGCGGCTGGACAAAATCGTCGCGCCGCGAATACCGGCACGCTCCAGCTTTTCCAAAACCGGCTCAAGGCTTTCGGTCTGGTTCAAAATCAAAACCAGCAGTTTCATTTAGGAAATACCTCCCCCTGTAATTTACGAAAAAACGGCCAAAAGGCTGATGTTAACAGGGTTCTGGCCAAAACACAGTATAGCACTGCGCTATTTTGCATGCAAGTAAAAAGCCTTTTTTTGGTCAATATTTACTGATTTTTTAACAACTTATACAACATTTGCACATGGTTAACTGATATAATAAATAACTAATTATGGCTTTTTTCAGCCGGGCATGGCTTGGCTGTTCCCTGTTTGGGTGCCGCCGGTATGTTGCCGGGCCAACGATGGCTTGCCTTTGGGCGGCGCCCCGGCAGCCTTGTTTCGGCTGCGGCGATGTGCTAAAATAAGCGCAGTACCCGCGGGGCAGCGCGCCCAAACAGAAAGGGGATGCGGCCGAGTGAAAAAGAACTGTCTGCTGTTTTTGCTGCCGGCTGTGCTGCTTTTGTTGTTGTGCGGCTGCTCGGGGAAGATCGGCAACGTGGAAGAGCTGCTGGAAGCCCCAAAACTCAGCCAAAGCCAGTCGCACGTCGTCGAAGAACTGAACCGCTATATCGGTGGCAGCGCCAAACTGAAATACCCGCGCAAAGGCGACTTTTTATCCCCGTTCGTGTTTAAAGACCTGAACGGCGATGGGGTGGAGGAGGCCGTTGTTTTTTACGGGGATGACAACAGCGAAGCCAAAACTAAAAACGTGCGCATTGCCCTGCTGGGGCAAGTCGGCAACAAGTGGTCGGTGCTGTGGGATGAAGAGGGCCTTGGTACCGAGGTGGAGTCGGTCAATTTCAGCTCGATGTACGGCGAGGGGGCGCCCACGCTGATCGTGGGGTACACCAGCACGAATCTAAGCGATAAATTTATGGGTGTCTATACCTATTTAAAAGAAAAGAATACAATGCAAAAGGTAGACGAGCGCAGCTATTCAGAATATGCGCTGGCAGATTTCACCGGCACCGGCATTGATGATTTGATCGTACTGTCCCCCGCCACACAGCCGGGGCCCATGCAGGCGTCGCTACTTTCGGTGCAAAGCGGCCAGTTGCAGCCCATTGCCACCCTTTCAATGGACAGCCTGTTGCAAAGCTGTTTTGGTATTTACACCAGCCAGTCGGGCGGGCGGTACAGCCTGGTGGTGGATGGGTATACCTCCGGTGGCACACTTGCCAGTGAAGAGCTGTATTTTGATGCCAAGGCGCAGCGCCTTTTGACCCACAGCACCCGGCTTGGGGTCAGCATCCCCAACCTGTCCACCCGCGCGGTGACCAACCTGCGCAGCCGGGATATCGACGAGGACGGCGCGGTGGAAATACCGGTCGTGCTGGGCAATGTGTCGGCGTTTTCTACCGAGCAGCGCATGCTGTGGCTCAGCTATTACGATTTTGCATCCATTGATACCTTTGAAAACAATTTTGAAAAAGAAGCGGTGTTGCCGGGCCAGCGCATCCAGTCGGTGCTGCCGGTGTTGCCGCAAAGCAGCTCGGCAGGCAGTGGTTTGGGCAGTAGTTCTGCGGTAACCGGCGGCAGTTCTGTGGTAACAGGCAGCAGTTCTGCGGCAACTGGCAGCAGTGCAGCCCACAGCGGCGCATCGTCAGCGGCGCAACCCACCCCGGCCCCCACCCCCACGGCACCCCCGCAGCAGGAGAAGCCAACCAACGAAAAAGCCTTTGGCCTTGCCGATTTGAGCTATGGCTATTACATGCAACTGCCCATCAGCTGGAAAAACCGTGTCACGGTAGAGCGCATGGGCACCCGTAACTGGTATTTGACCGATACCGCCAGCGGCGAGACCCTGCTGGTGGTGCAGATACTGGGGCCGGATGAAATACTTTCAGGCGGGGTGCGCCTTGGCACGGCAGAGGAGTATACTCAGGTCGCGGCAGTGGGGCGTTACCGTATTTTTGTGCGCATCCGCGAGGACACCGGCATTGATACCGCAGATATTTTGGGCAAAGTGGCCGTGCTGAGTTAAGCGCGGCAATCACCGCGGCAAAAGCCGCGTAAAAAGAAACCAGGCGGGACAACTGTTTGGAGGGAAAAGCATGCGAAAAATTTTGGTCGTGGAAGATGAAGACGCGATCCGTGAAGTGATCGCACTAAACCTGCGCATGGCGGGGTACGAGGTCGCCGAGGCCGCCAGTGCCGAGCGTGCGCTGGGCCTTTTGGGCGAAGAGAAAGACGGGTTTGACGTTGCATTGCTGGATGTGATGCTGCCCGGCATGAACGGGTTTTCACTGTGCGAGACCATCCGGCGGGATTCGGTAGAGCTTGGCATTATTATTCTGTCGGCAAAAACGCAGGAAAAAGACAAGATCAACGGCCTTTCCATCGGCGCGGACGACTATATTACAAAGCCGTTCAGCGTGACCGAGCTGCTGGCAAGGGTGGAGGCTCTGTGCCGCCGTGTCACGCGGCAGGCCACCGAGCAACAGGGCGAAAGCCGGCTGGTTTCCGGCCAGTTTGTGTTGGACCAAAAAAGCCGTGTGCTGTACAAAAACGGCCAGCCGATCGACCTGACGCAGGTGGAGTTTCAGATCATGGAGCTGTTTTTTCAAAACCCCGGTGTCGCGCTGGTGCGCGATAAAATTTTAGAGGGTGTTTGGGGCAAAAACTACTACGGCGATGTCAAAATTGTCGATGTCAACATCCGGCGCCTGCGCATGAAAATTGAGGATGAGCCCAGCAACCCGGCGCACATTGCGACGGTATGGGGCTACGGTTACCGCTGGAAACCCTGACGCAGGCAGGCCCGCCGGCAGCAGATACGAAAGGGGGCGCGGGCATGGAGGCAAAGAAAAAACGCAAAAGCACCATTACCCGCCGCTGGGTGCGCGGCAGCCTGCTGCTCACCATTTTGGTGTTGCTGGCGGTCGAGGGCGTTTTGGTCTTTTATTTCAACACCTATTATTACTCCAGCGCCCGCGCGGCGGTGATGACACGGGTCAACACTGTGGCGGGCCAGCTTTCAGCCCTGTCCGGCGCCGAGGATTCGGAGCGCAGTGCCACATTGCGGCGCATGGCGGAGGATTTTTCAGAGAAAGACAAATTTGAGTTTATGCTCATCAACACCGCAGGCAAGGTGGTTTCGACCTCCAGCGGTTTTGTGCCGGATTATATTGAGACGTTGGACGATTTTAACAAAGCGAAAAAGAGTACGGACGGTATCGGCGAGTTTGTGGGCACCGACAGCACCGGCGAGCACATTATGGCGGTGACCTATCTTGTGCCAAAGCCCGCGGGCGGCATTATGGCGGTGCGCTTTGTCACCGGCCTCTCGCGCATCGACAGCCAAATTACGATGCTGATTGCCCTTTCGGCCGCGGTGATACTGGTGATTTTGCTGTTCACCATCTTTTCCGGCACTTATTTTATCCGTTCCATCGTGCTGCCGGTCAGCAAGGTAGAGCAGGCCGCCACTAAAATTGCAAGCGGCGATTTTGGCGCCCGCATCGACAACGTGTACGACGACGAGCTGGGCCGCCTGTGCGACACCATCAACCACATGGCGGAAGAGCTTTCAAAAACAGACCAGTTGAAAAACGAATTCATCTCCTCGGTCTCACACGAGCTGCGCACCCCGCTCACCTCAATTAAGGGCTGGGTGGAAACACTGGCGCGGGTGGATGACCCGACGAGCGAAAACTACAAAAAAGGCGTGCGAGTGATTTTAAGCGAAACCGACCGCCTGTACCAGATGGTCGAAGAGTTGCTGGATTTTTCTCGCATGCAAAACGGCGGGCTGGTGCTGGCCCCCGAACTGCTGGACCTCGGGGCAGAGGTGGATGACGCGCTGCTGATGGCGGGCCCGCGCGCGCAGGGCGAGGGGGTAAAGCTGAGCTTTGACGAGCCGGAGCTGCCCTGCCCGGTGTGGGCGGACAAAAACCGGCTGCGGCAGGTGTTTTTAAACCTGCTGGACAACGCGCTGAAATATTCGCCCGGCGGGGGCACCATTGCGGTAAACTTGGTCGTACAGGGCGAATGTGCGGTAGTGGAAATTCAAGACGAGGGCCCCGGCATTGCACCGGAAGACCTTACCCATATCAAAACAAAATTTTACAAGGGGCGGGGTGCCGTGCGCGGCAGCGGCATCGGCCTTGCGGTGGTGGATGAAATCGTAGCGGCACACGGTGGCCGCTTTGACATTGAAAGCAATTACGGCCACGGCACAACGGTGCGGGTAACTTTGCCACTGAAAAAGGCAGCGCCGCACCCCTTGCCGCCTGCCGGTGAAAACGGCCTTGAAAGGAAGAACGCATGAGCAAACGCAATGCAAAAGAACTGTTTAAAACTTCGATCGGCGGGCAAGCCCTGATCGAGGGTGTCATGATGCGCGGCCCCAGCCAAATGGCGGTGGCGGTGCGCGACCCTGCCGGTAAAATACAGGTGGAAACGACGCAGGTAAAACCAAACCCGGTGGCCAAAATACCACTGCTGCGCGGGGTGTTCGCTTTTATCGACTCGCTGCTCATCGGCTACCGCGCACTGATGCGCTCGGCGGAGATCAGCATGACCGAAGAAGAAAAAGAGCAGGAAAAAAGTAAATTCGACCTGTTTTTAGAGCGGCATTTTGGCGAAAAAGCGACCAGTGTCATGATGACGATCAGCGCCCTGCTGGGTGGGGTGCTTGCGATCGTACTGTTTATGATTTTGCCCACCTTCCTCACCGGCCTTTTGAACGGGGTGGTGCAGCTTGGCTGGGCAAAGGCAATCGTAGAGGGTGTCATCAAGCTGGGGCTGTTTGTGCTGTACCTGTTTTTAATTTCGCGTATGCAGGAGATCCACCGTTTGTTCCGCTACCATGGTGCCGAGCATAAAACGATCGCCACTTATGAGGCGGGCGAAGAGCTGACGGTGGACAACGTGCGCAAAAACACCCGGTTTCACCCCCGTTGCGGCACCAGCTTTTTGTTGCTGGTCCTCGTCATCAGCATTTTGGTGTTCAGCTTTGTGCCGTGGCATTCCACCTTGGGGCGCGTGGGGCTAAAACTGTTGCTGTTGCCGCTGGTGATGGGCTTAAGCTATGAGGCCATTAAATTTGCCGGCCGGCACGACAACCTTGCCGCGCGCATTATTTCGGCACCGGGCCTTTGGTTGCAGCGCCTCACCACTGCCGAGCCGGAGGATGACATGATCGAAGTGGCGATTGCCTCGGTAAAAGCGGTGTTGCCCCAGCAGGGCGAGGACGACCGTTGGTAGCCGGGCAATTTTACCGGCAGCTGCGCGCACAGTTGCGCGAAGCCGGTATTGAGGACGATGCCTTTGAAGCAGATCTGTTATTGCGCCATGTCACCGGCAAAGGGCATTTGCAGTATGGGGCGCACGAGCAGCTGACAGAGCCGCAAATGCAGCAGCTGGCAGAACTTTGCCGCCGCCGCGCCGGCCGCTACCCGCTGCAATATCTGCTGGGCAGCTGGCCGTTTTACGGGCTGGAGCTTGCGGTGGGCGAAGGGGTGCTGATCCCCCGGCAGGACACCGAAACCGTGGTGGAAGCCGCCCTTACACTGTTAAAAAACACCCCGGCCCCCCGTGTGCTGGACCTGTGTGCCGGTACCGGGGCCATTGGCCTTGCGCTCGGGGCAAACCTGCCCGGCGCCAAAGTGACGCTGGTAGAGCTTTCTCCCGACGCGCTGGGTTACTGCCGCAAAAATGTCAAAGGCAAAGCGCAGGTCATTGAGGCCGATGTGCTGGGCTTTGAAGCAAGTCAGCCCGGCGGCGGGTACGACTGCATTGTGTCCAACCCGCCGTATGTCACGCAGCAGGAATATGAAGCCCTTGCGCCAGAGCTTGCGTTTGAGCCAAAACAGGCGCTGGTAGCCCCGCATGAGGGGCTGCTTTTTTATGAATACATCACCGCCCATTACCGCCCGCTGCTGGCAGCGGGCGGCTGGCTGGTGTTTGAAATTGGCGCGCGCCAGTGTGCGGCGGTGCAAGCGCTGCTGCGCCAAAACGGTTACACCGCAGTGGGTGCCGCTGCCGACCTTGCCGGGCTGGACCGCTGTGTGTGGGGGCAAGTGCCCGGTTGAGGCGAACCAGCGGCACATCTCATTTTTGGGCAGCGCAATGCGAGGAAGCCCGCTTCTTTTTGCATTATACTGGGGTCAGAAAGGAGATGACGCAGGTGGAATGGCTACGCATGATGAACGCCGCGCTGGCGTACATTGAAAAAAATCTGGCCGGGGAGATCCGCACCGAAGACATCGCCCACATCACCGGGTGTTCGGCCTACCAGTTTCAAAAAATTTTTACGCTGCTGGCCGGGGGCCTGTCGCTGTCGGAGTACATCCGCAACCGGCGGCTTGCCTGTGCCGCGGACGAATTGCAAAACGGCACTCTGTCGGTGCTGGAAGTTGGGCTAAAATACGGGTATGATTCGCCCACGGCATTCAACCGCGCATTTCAGCGGCTGCACGGCTGCCCGCCCAGTGCGGTGCGCAGCAAAGCGGCCCTGCGTAAAGCTTACCCGCCCATCTCCTTTCACATCACAGTAAAAGGAGCGATTGAGATGGAGTACAAAATTCGCAAGCAAAAGGCATTTCGCGCAGTGGGCGCAAGGCTGTCCACCACGGTAGAGGATGGCAAGAACCTGCGGGAGATCCCCGCATTCTGGAGCGAGGTGCACCGTGACGGGCGTGTTGACCGCCTGCTTGCGCTTTGCGCAGGCAAACAGCCGGACCCCACGCTGCCCGCGCCGCTGCTTGGTATTTGCGTCAGCCACGGCGCGACCGACAGCAGTTTTGACTATTATGTCGCGATCCCCAGTGACAGCCCGGCAGAGCCCGGCCTTGAGGAGGTTTTGCTGCCCGAGGCAACGTATGCGGTGTTCAACTGTGTGGGTGCGCTGCCGGAGGCTATGCAGGCACTGACGGCCCATGTGTACAGCGAATGGCTGCCCAGCAGCGGGTACCGGTTGGGCAGCGGCCCGGACATTGAAGTGAACCCCAAGGGCGACCCTTCCTCGCCGCGGTACCAAAGCGAGCTTTGGGTGCCGGTAGAGGAAGAAGCCTAGGCAAAAAAGGCGGGGGCAGGCCGAACTGCAAACGGGGTTTGCGGCGCCTGCTGCCGCCCTTTGGCTGCCTACCGGCAGGGTGCCCAGACGCTTGACTTTTGAAAAAGGGCATGTTACACTATACAGGTCAGTAAAGAAGCTGCGCGCTGCGCACTCACCTTGGTACCCTTTGGGTGTCGGGTCAATAGAGCAAAACAAGGGCCGGTGATGGCCCGTGTTCGTTTGTCTGTTGAAGAGTGGGGCTGCGCGTCCCGCTCTTTTTATTTGCAATGATTAAACTGGAGGTGTTTTACAATTAGCGGTAAGAGAGAGCTTGAGTTGAACGAGCAGATTCGTGACAGAGAGATTCGTCTGATCGGCGCAGAGGGTGAGCAGTTGGGGATTATGTCCTCACGCGATGCGATGAACCTCGCGGCGGAAAAAAATCTCGACCTTGTCAAAATCGCGCCGACAGCTGCCCCGCCGGTTTGCCGGATTATGGACTATGGCAAATATCGTTTTGAGCAGCAGAAAAAAGAAAAAGAAGCAAAGAAAAACCAGCGCGTTGTCGACATCAAAGAGATTCGTCTGTCTCTCAACATCGATACCAACGACTTCAACACCAAAGCGGGCCATGCCCAGCGTTTTTTGAAAGACGGTGACAAGGTCAAGGTCTCCATTCGCTTCCGTGGGCGCGAGATGGCGCACACCAACCTCGGTCTTGGGGTAATGCGGCGGTTTGCCGAACTGCTGGAAGAGTTTGCCGCGATTGAAAAACAGCCGAAGCTCGAAGGGCGCAGCATGCAGATGTATCTTGTGCCCTTGAAGGACAAGGTCCAGAACAAGGAGGAAAAGTAAAATGCCCAAGATCAAAACTCACAGCGGTGCGAAAAAACGTTTCGCCCTCACTAAAAATGGTAAAGTTAAACGCGGTAAGGCGTTTCGCAGCCATATTCTGACCAAAAAACCCACGAAGCGCATGCGTGGCCTGCGTAAACTCGGCTATGTTGACGAGACCAACGAGGCCAACGTCAAGAAGATGCTGCCCTACGCATAAGGCGTAGCGCACCCCTTTTCGGGCGGCCCGGCCGTCCGCTGAAAACCGTGAAATAAAGGAGAAATAGATTATGGCTCGTATTAAGGGCGCAATGATGACCCGCAAGAGAAGAAAGAAAACGCTAAAGCTCGCCAAGGGCTACTGGGGCAGCAAATCCAAACACTTTAAAATGGCCAAACAACAGGTCATGAAAAGCGGCAACTATGCATTTGCCGGCCGCAAGGCGAAAAAACGCGATTTTCGTCGCCTGTGGATCGCCCGTATCAACGCTGCCTGCCGTGCACAGGGCACTAATTATTCCAGCTTTATGAATGGCCTGAAAAAGACCGGCATCGACCTCAACCGCAAGATGCTTTCCGAGATGGCGATCAATGATCCCGCGTCTTTCGCGAAGCTGGTGGAAACTGCAAAGGCTGCAAAATAATTTGCAAACAACGCCCGCGCGCAGGGACTGCGTACGGGCGTGTGTTTATATTTGCATCCATAAAGTCACAGATATTGTGATGTAAAGGCGGGTGAGCGCTGTGGAAAACCGCATTACCAGCCGTGATAACGAACGGGTCAAGTACACCGCAAAGCTGCTTGCAAAGCCCTCTTTTTGCAGGCAGCAGGGGCAGTTTGTGGCAGAGGGCGAAAAACTTTGCCTTGACGCTGCGGCGGCGGGCCTGCCGTGTGAGACGCTCTACCTCACCGATGAGGCCGCTGCCCGCTGGCCAAAGCTAGCCGCCATTTCTGCCGAACGGGTATTGATTCACCAGACGGTTGCCGAAAAGCTCTCGGGCATGAAAAGCCCGCAGGGCGTTTTTGGCGTGTTTGGGTTGCCCTCGTTCGAAGAAACGGCAATCGACCCAAACGGGCATTACCTTGCGCTCGAAGATGTGCAGGACCCTGCCAATGTGGGCGCGGTGCTACGCAGCGCGGCGGCATTTGGCTTTTCTGGTGTGCTGTTGACCGCCGGCTGTGCCGACCCGCTGGGGCAAAAGGCAATGCGGGCCTCTATGGGGGCTGCGTTTCGGCTGCCGACTATTCGGGTAGAAGACCTGCCCAGCCAGCTTTCGCGCCTTGGCAAGGCCGGTATGGCCACCGTTGCCGCGGCGCTGTACGGCGCGGGCGATTTGATGGATTACCAGTATACCGGTGGCGGGCTGGTGCTGGTGGTGGGCAACGAGGGCAACGGCCTTTCACAGCCGGTCATCGATGCCTGCGGGGCCGTGCTGCGCATCCCGATGCAGTCCATGGAATCACTGAATGCCGCCGTGGCGGCCTCGGTGCTGATGTGGGAACTTTGGGGGCGGCGCAATGGATGAGCGGCTGTACTGGCTTTGGCTGGCAAAAGGGCTGGGCTTTGCCAGCCGCCATGTAAAACCACTGCTGGAGCAAGCGGGCGATGCCGAGGGGGCTTACCGCATGCGCGGCCAGCTTTTGGCACAGGGCCTTGTCACCCCGGCCCAGCAAAAGCAGCTGACGGCCAGCGAGCCGCAGCAGTTTGTGCCGCAGCTTGAAGCCCATTTACAGGCAGGGTATACTGTATTGTGTTACGGCGCGCCGCAATACCCTAAACTTTTGCGCGAAATTTTTGACCCGCCGGTTGTGCTGTATGCCGAGGGGCAGCCGCAATGGCTTAGCGCACCGCTGCCGCTGGCAATGGTGGGTACCCGCAGGCCGTCTGCCTATGGGGTAGAGGCCGCCCGCACGCTGGGCGCGGGGCTTGCCGCAGCGGGGGCCGTGCTGATATCCGGCCTTGCCGATGGGCTGGACAGCGAGGCCCATAAGGCGGCGGTAGCCGCCGGTACGCCGACCGTTGCAGTGCTGGGCACGGCCATTGACCGCTGCTACCCCGCGCGCAACGCCACTTTGCGCGGGCTGATTGCAAAAAACGGGGTCATCCTCAGCGAATACCCCATCGGCACCACCGGGTCGCCGAATTATTTTTTGCTGCGCAATCGTATTATTGCAGGGTTGGCGCGCGGGGTCATCGTCACCGAGGCGCGCCGCCGCAGCGGTACCATGAGCACGGTGCGGTTTGCGCTGGATGGCGGCCGCGATGTGTTTGCGGTGCCCGGCAGCATTTTCAGCCCGCTGAGCGAGGGCACCAACTGGCTGCTTTCACAGGGGGCAAAGGCGGTGCAGACCGCCGGGGATGTCTTGTGCGAATATGGGGTACAGGTACCGGCTGCCGTTGCAGCTGGCCCGGTAGGGCAAACGCCGCCGCTTAGTGCCGGTGCCGCCGCGGTGTACGCCTGCCTTACGGCACAGCCGCAACCCCTTGCCGCGCTGTGCGCGGCCTGCGGCCTTTTGCCGGGTGCCGTTATGGCGGCACTGACAGAACTGGAGCTTGCCGGCCTTTCCTGCCAGCTGGCGGGGCGGCTGTTCATCAAAAACAGCTAAGGGCAGTGGTATAATATGCGCACACGGCGCAAATCTTGAATGGTAACGAGGTGCAGTATGTCAAAACTGGTTATTGTGGAATCGCCGGCAAAGGCGAAAACCATCCGCAAATATCTGGGCGACGGGTACGAGGTCATGGCCTCTATGGGCCATATCCGCGACCTGCCAGCCAGCCAGCTGGGCATTGATGTAGAACGGGAGTACAACCCCCAATATATCAATATCAAAGGCAAAGAAAAATTGATCAAAGAGCTGAAAAGCGCCGCAAAGCAGAGTGACAGCATCCTGCTTGCAACTGACCCGGACCGCGAGGGGGAGGCTATCAGCTGGCATCTGGCACACCTGTTGGGGCTGGATGTTGACAATACCGACCGCGTCACCTTTGGCGAGATCACCAAAAAAGGCGTGACGGAGGGCATGTCCCATCCGCGCACCATCGATTTAGACCTTGTCAACGCGCAGCAGGCCCGCCGGGTGCTCGACCGCCTTGTGGGCTATAAGCTGTCGCCGTTTTTGTGGCGCAAGGTGCGGCGCGGCCTTTCCGCCGGGCGGGTACAGTCGGTCGCGGTGCGCCTGATCGTTGACCGGCAAAAAGAGATCGACGCGTTCAACCCGGAAGAATACTGGAACATCGACGCACAGCTTTCGGCACCGGGCAGCAGCAAAAAATTTGCGGCGCGCCTATCTTCCACCGCGGCAGGCGAAAAGCTGGCCGTGACCGACAAAGAGCAGGCCGACCGCATTGTGGCAAATCTCGACGGCAAGTCGTATACCGTCACTAAAATTACAAGCGGCAAGCGCAAAAAGGTGCCCGCGCCCCCGTTTATCACCTCCACCCTGCAACAGGAGGCCAGCCGCCGTTTGGGCTTTACCGCCACCCGCACCATGCGGGCCGCACAGACGCTGTATGAAGGCGTGGATATCGCCGGTGTGGGCACGGTCGGCCTGATCACCTACATGCGTACCGACAGCCTGCGCCTTTCCGATGAGGCGGTTGCGGGTGCCAAGGCGTTTATCAGCGAAAAATGGGGCGACAAGTACATCAATAAAACAAAGCGCACCTATAAAAGCAAAAGTGCCACCGCCGCGCAGGACGCGCATGAGGCCATCCGCCCGTCGAACCCCGCACTGACCCCGGACGAAGTGGAAAAAAGCATCAGCGGCGACATTGCAAAATTGTACCGCCTGATCTGGAGCCGTTTTACCGCCAGCCAGATGTCCGACGCGCTGCACGACACGATGAATGTCGAAGTTACCGCAGGGGATTATCTGTTCAAGGCCAGCGGTTATACGGTGGCATTTGACGGGTTTACCGTGCTGTATGAAGAGGCGACCGACGAAAAAGAGAAAAAAGAGACGGCACTGCCCCCGCTGAAAGAAAACGACGTGCTGAAGCTCAAAGAGCTGACCGCCGAGCAGAAATTCACCCAGCCGCCGGCGCTGTACACCGAAGCGACGCTCATCAAAGCGCTGGAAGAGAACGGTATCGGCCGCCCGTCTACCTATGCGCCGATCATCACGACCATCATCGACCGCGGCTATGTGGAGCGCGAAGCGAAAAAGCTGAAACCCACGTTGCTGGGCCTGACGGTGAACGATTTGATGATGCGCGAGTTTTCGAACATTGTGGACGTGAAATTTTCGGCCCAGATGGAAAAGAACCTTGACCGCGTGGAAGCGGGCAAAGCCAACTGGATCAAAACAGTGGACGACTTTTATAAGGAGTTCGACCGCACGCTGAAAAAGGCCGAAGAGGATTTGGAAGGCCAAAAAATCAAAGTGCCGGACGAAGAGACCGACGAAATTTGCGAACTGTGCGGCCGTAACATGGTCATTAAAACCGGCCGGTACGGCAAGTTTCTCGCCTGCCCCGGCTTCCCTGAGTGCAAAAATACCCGCCGTCTGGTGCAGGCAGCGCCCGGCGAGTGCCCGCTGTGCGGCAGCCGCATTTTGGTGCGCCGCTCGAAAAAGGGCCGGGTGTACTATGGCTGCGAAAAGAACCCCACTTGCGGGTTTATGAGCTGGGATGAACCGACCGAAGAAAAGTGCCCCACCTGCGGCAAAACGCTGTTTAAACATGGCGGCAAAAGCGGCGAGCTGGTTTGCCTCGCCCCTGATTGCGGCTACCGGCGGCCGCTCAACCCATGAGCGGGCCCGTGCGTGTCGCGGTAGTCGGTGCAGGGCTGGCGGGCTGCGAGGCAGCGCTGCTGCTTGCCGAGGCCGGCATTGCCGTGACGCTGTATGAGCAAAAACCGGCGCATTTTTCACCCGCACACAAAAAGGCCGGCTTTGCCGAACTGGTGTGCTCGAACTCGCTGAAAGCCGACCGGCTGGATTCTGCCAGCGGGTTGCTGAAAGCCGAAATGAGCCTTTTGGGCAGCCATTTGTTAGATGCCGCCGAAACGGCGCGGGTGGCGGCGGGCGGTGCGCTGGCGGTCGACCGCGATGTGTTCAGTGACACCGTGACGGCGCTGATCGAAGCGCACCCCGGCATTACCATCTGCCGCGAAGAGGTCACCGGCCTTACTGCGGGCGGCGAAGAAATCGTGCTGATTGCCACCGGCCCGTTGACCGAAGGGGCGCTGGCAGAGGCGATTCGCACAGCGACCGGGCAGGACAGCCTGTCGTTTTTTGACGCGGCGGCACCCATCGTCACCGCGCAGAGCATTGACTATACCAAGGTGTTTGCGGCCTCCCGCTATGGGCGGGGCGGCAACGATTATTTAAACTGCCCGTTTGACAAGCCGGGGTACGAAGCATTTTATGCCGAGCTGTTGGGTGCCCAACGTGCCGAGCTGCACGACGCGGACAAAGCCAATGTGTACGAGGGCTGCATGCCGGTAGAGGTGATGGCCCGCCGTGGGGCGGACACACTGCGCTATGGGCCGCTGCGCCCGGTGGGGCTGACAAACCCGGCCACCGGCCACCGCCCGTGGGCCAATGTGCAACTGCGCAGTGAGGATAAACAAAACAGCTGTTACAATTTGGTCGGGTTTCAAACGAACCTCAAATTTGGCGAGCAAAAGCGCGTGTTTTCCATGATACCGGGGCTGGAGCACGCCGAGTTTGTGCGGTATGGCGTGATGCACCGCAACAGCTTTTTAAACAGCCCCAAAGTGCTGCGGGCAGACCTTTCGCTGCAAAGCGACCCGCATGTGTTTTTTGCCGGGCAGCTGACCGGCGTAGAGGGCTATATGGAAAGTGCGGCCTGCGGGCTGCTGGCAGCGCACCAGATTTTGCGGCGCCTTGCAGGCGCAGCACCGCTGGTGCTGCCACAGCAGACGATGTGCGGCGCACTGGCCCACCATCTGGCGGCCCCTAGTGCGGATTTTCAGCCGATGGGCAGCAACATGGGCCTGCTGCCCCCGCTGGAACAACCGGTGCGGGACAAGCGCTTGCGGTATGAACAGCTGGCCCTGCGCGCCGTGGATGCATTGCGGCAGGCACTGCAACAACAAGCAATACCCAAAGCGCTTTAAATAACAGACAGGCAAAGATACGAAAACACCAACAGAGTAAACACAACAGAAAACGGGTGTAGTGCCGCTGCCCAGCGGGCGCGGCGGTTCCACCAGCGGTAAGGAGGGCAAAACGATGAAAATCATTCTGGACGCAATGGGGGGCGACAACGCCCCGAAAGAAATTCTTCTGGGCGCACAGCAGGCGGTGCGCGAGCTGGGGGTCGAAGTTGTGGCAGTGGGCGACAGTGTCAAAATTGACACCTGTGTCAAAGAGAACGACATCGACATGACCGGCATCACCGTGGTACAGGCGGGCGAAGTGATCGAGATGGAGGACGACCCCACCAAGGCGATTCGCCATAAAAAAGATTCTTCAATGGTTGTGGCACTGCGCATGCTGGCAAACGGCGAGGGCGATGCGCTGGTCAGCGCAGGGTCAACCGGTGCGCTGCTTACCGGTGCCACCCTGATCGTCAAGCGGCTGAACGGCGTCAAGCGTGCGGCCATCGGCACCGTCATCCCCGGCAAAGAAAAACCGTGGTTGCTGCTGGACAGCGGCGCCAATGTGGAATGCCCCGCCGACATGCTGAACTGCTTTGCCACCATGGGCAGTGTGTATATGGAAAAAACCATGGGCCGCAAAAACCCCAGTGTCGCACTGGTCAACAACGGGGCAGAGGAGAGCAAGGGCACCGAAATTTACGTGGCCGCCCACCAGTTGATGAAACAAAACACCTCCATTCAGTTTGCGGGCAACATTGAGCCGCGGGACATCCCGCGCGGCGAAGTGGATGTGGTGGTTTGCGACGGATTTACCGGCAATGTGATTTTAAAGCTGACCGAGGGCTGGGCCAAGTTTTTTTCGGGCGAGCTGAAAGCGCTGTTCAAAAAAAATGTCGGTACCATGCTGGCGGCACTGCTGGTAAAAGGCGGCGTCAAAAGCTTTAAGGCAAAGCTGGATGCCGACGAATACGGCGGTGCCCCGCTGCTTGGGGTGAATGGTGTGGTCATTAAGGCCCACGGGTCGTCCAACGCAAAGGCAATCAAAAATGCGGTGCGGCAGGCAAAGGCCTGCTGCGAGAACGGTATGGTGGAGGCCATCCGCGAGAATATACAGAGGTAACGAATGGAAAATCTGCAAGGGCTTGAGCAGGCGCTTGGGCACCAATTTAAAACGATCGCTTTACTGACGGCGGCAGTCACACATTCCAGCTATGCCAACGAGCAGCGGCGCGAAGTAGAATACAATGAACGGCTAGAGTTTTTGGGTGACTCGGTGCTTTCCATCGTGGTGAGTGAATACCTGTTTACCTCCCGCCGCCACCTGCCGGAGGGAGAACTTACCCGTATCCGCGCGGCGCTGGTGTGCGAGACCAGTTGCTGGGAATTTGCAAAAAAAATCGAGCTTGGCAACTATTTGCGCCTTGGCCGTGGCGAAGAGCTGAGCGGCGGGCGCACCCGGCCCTCTATTTTGGCCGATGCGTTTGAAGCGGTGCTGGCGGCACTGTATTTAGATGCCGGCATGGATTGCGTGCGGCAGTTTTTGCTGCCGCTGGTGCGCGACGAGCAGGCGGTGCCGGAGGATTACAAGACCCGATTGCAAGAGATCATTCAGCAAAACCCCGAAGAGCGCCTGCGCTATGTGGTTGCGCAGGAGAGCGGCCCCGACCACAATAAAAGCTTTGTGGTAGAAGTGATGCTCAACTCGAATGTTTTGGGGCGCGGCTGTGGGCACAGCAAAAAAATGGCCGAGCAGCAGGCGGCGAGAGAGGCCTTGCGCCTGTTTGGCGAAAACAATGCCGCCGAGCCGCTGAACCTAGAATGAAACGGCACCGCACGCTGGCCTTTTTTGTGCCCAATGCGGGCTGCCCGCACCGGTGCAGCTTTTGCGACCAGTGCGAAATTTCAGGTACCCAGCGCCCGCCCACACCACACGAGGTGACGCAGCAGTGTGACACACTGCTGCCGCCGCCGGGCGCGTCAACAATGGAAATTGCCTTTTTTGGTGGCAGCTTTACTGCACTGGCACCGGCTTACCGGGGGGCATTGCTGGCCGCGGCCGCCCCATTTGTGTGCGCAAAACGCGCGGTGGGCATTCGCATTTCCACCCGGCCGGACGCCATCAGCCCTGCTATTTTGCAAGAGCTGAAAGAGGCGGGGGTGTGTGCGGTAGAGCTTGGCGCGCAAAGCATGCAGGACAGCGTATTAAAGCAAAACCTGCGCGGGCACACGGCAGCCGCAGTGCGCACCGCGGCCGCCGCCGTGCAAAAGGCCGGGTTTTCGCTGGGGCTGCAAATGATGGTGGGCCTGCCGGGCGAGCGGGATGCGGTGGCGGCGGCATTTGCCAACGCCAAACAGCTTTGTGCCCTTAACCCCGAAACGCTGCGCATTTACCCGGTGCTGGTGCTGCGCGGCACGGTGCTTGCCCGCTGGGTGGCACAGGGGCGGTATACACCGCTGACGCTTGAGCAGGCGGTAGAAGCCACCGCGCCGGTCATCGACCTTGCCGAGGGGCAGGGTATCCGCGTCATCCGCGTGGGTTTGCAGGACGATGAAAGCCTGCGGGCCGCGCTGGTGGCAGGGCCCTACCACCCGGCATTTCGCCAGTTGTGCGAAGCAAGGCTGTACCGGCAGGCCATTGCGGCAGCGCTGCAAGGCAGTGCCCCCGGCCCGGTAACGGTGGCGGTGGCCCCCGGGCAGCGCAGCACGGCGGCTGGGCAAAAAAATGCAAACCTTGCATGGTTTGCCGCAAAAGGCTATTCGCTGGCGGTCTGCGAAGCGCCGGGGCTCACCGGGCGGCAGGTCGTGTTGCAGGCGGGTACGTAACGGCTGCCGGGTGCGCTTTTGTTTGCGCCCACAGGCCAAAACCGATACAATAGGTAGAAAGAGTAAGAAAGCATGGCAAATCACCCGGAAAGCGAAGTGAAAGCGTGTTTTTAAAGGCACTCGAAATTCAGGGCTTCAAGTCCTTCCCTGACCGGACCAAAATTACATTTGAAGGTGGCATCACCGCCGTGGTGGGCCCCAACGGCAGTGGCAAAAGCAATATTTCCGACGCCATTCGGTGGGTGCTGGGCGAAACATCGTCCAAACAACTGCGCGGTGCCGGCAAAATGGAGGACGTCATTTTTGGCGGCACTCAGCTGCGCAGTGCCATGGGCTTTGCGGCGGTTTCGCTGTATATCGACAACAGTGCCCACCGGCTGGACATCGAAAAAGACGAAGTGGTGGTGACCCGCAAATATTACCGCAGCGGCGAGAGTGAGTACGGTATCAACGGCCAAAACGTGCGTTTAAAAGACGTGTACGAGCTGTTTTTGGATACCGGTATTGGCCGCGACGGCTATTCGATCATCGGGCAGGGGCGTATTGCCGAGATCGTCGGTGCAAAATCCGGCGAGCGGCGCGAGATTTTTGAAGAGGCGTCGGGCATTGCGCGGTACCGCTACCGCAAAAAAGAGGCCGAGCGCCGTCTGGAAGCCGCCGAAGAAAACTTGGTGCGGCTGCGGGATATTTTAGACGAGCTGACCGCCCGCGTGGGCCCGCTGGAAAAAGAGAGTGCCAAGGCAAAGAAATTTCTAGAATTTTCCGAGCAAAAAAAAGCGCTGGAAGTAACGCTGTGGGCCGATACCCTGCGCAAGGCGCGGGACAGTGTGCGGCAGGCGCAGCGCAACCGCGAGGCCGCACAGGCGGATTATGACCGCGCCAACGCACAGCTGGAGGCGGTGGACCGCGAGACCGAGGGCATCCGGGGCGAAATTGAACAGCTGATCATGGAGATCGAGCGCCGCAACACGTCGATCCGCGCGATCACCGAGGAGATTTCTGGTTCGGATGCCGCTATTGCGGTGTTGAACAACGATATCGCGCACAGCCGCGCGTCGATCGAGCAGTTGCAGGCTGAAATTGCGGCTGCGGGCGAGGGCGATGCGGCTGCGGAGGCCGAAATTCGCGCGCACGAAGAGGCCATTGCGGCGGCAAACGGGCAGATTGCGGCACAAGATGCCCGCATCACCGAGCTGCAAACCCTGCTGGAACAACTTTCTGCCAAGGCTCAGCAAAGCGGCGCGCGGCGCGGCACCCTGACCGAGCGCCTTGCGCTGCTGACCGGGCGCGTCACCGATTTAAGGGTGACCGCTGCCGGGGCGGACAGCGCTGCCGAAAGTGCGGCGGCCCGCCTTGCCTCACTGCAAACCGAGCGCCAGCAAACCGCACAGCAGGTAGAGCGGTTGCAGAAAGAGCAAACAGAAAACGAAAGCTATGTCGCGCAGTGCACGGACACCGTGACAAAGCTGAACAATATTAAAGAGGGCCTTTCACTGAAAATGGCAGCCCGCACAAGGGCGCTGGATGCCGCGACGGAAGAAGCCCGCCGCGCGCAAAGCCAGTGCGAGGCGGCAGCCGAGCGGCTGCGCATTTTGCAAGACCTTGAAAAGAGCATGGACGGCTACAGCCAAAGTGTGCGCTATGTGGTCAAGGCGGCGGAAAACCACCGACTGCGCGGCATTTTGGGGCCGGTGTCGTCGATCCTCACCGTAAAAGCCGGGTACGAGCTTGCCATGGAGACCGCGCTGGGCTTTGCCGCGCAAAATATTGTGGTGCAGGACGAAACGGCGGCAAAAGCCGCCATTGAACTGCTGAAACGCGAGCGCGCGGGCCGCGCGACCTTTTTGCCGCTCGATACCGTGCGCCCCTCGCAGTTTGACAAAAACCAGTTGCCCGCGGGTGCAATGCTGGCAAGTGATCTCGTTTCAGCCGAAGCCCGTTACGACGTGGTCATCTCCAACCTGCTTGGCCGCATTTTAGTGGTCGACAATATCGACGAAGCGTCACAGGTAGCCCGCACACTGGGCTACCGCTACCGCGTTGTCACGGTGGACGGGCAGGTCGTCAACGCCGGTGGCTCGTTTACCGGCGGTTCCGCCGCCCGCTCGGCAGGGCTGTTCACCCGCCGCACTGAAATTGAAGAGCTGGGCCGTAAAATTGCGGTGCTGACCAAAGAGCGGCAGGCAAAGCTGCAGGCAATGGACGCTGCAAAGGCCGAAGCCGTACGCCTTTCGGCAGAGGTGACTGCCACCGAAAGCGAAGCGGTCACCGCCGGGGGCGATGCGATCCGTGCCGAGGCAGAGCAAAACCGCATTCGCGCCGCACTGACCCAGCAAACCGACGCGCTGCACCAGTTGCAGCAGGAGGAAGCCCGCTTGCAGGCCAGCATCGACGCCGCGCACGAAACGGCGGCACAAAGCCGCGTGCAAAGCGAGCAACTTGCGGCGGAAAGCACCGCGCTGGAAGGGGAGCTGACCGCCCTTGCGGATGGCGACGATGATTTCCTTGCCACCCGCTCGCGCATGTCGGACGAGATGTCCGAGTGCAAGCTGGCCCGTTTGGGGCTGGAAAAAGACGTGCAAAGTGCCACGGCAGCCATCAGCCTGCTGCGGGGCCGCAGTGGCGAAGCGGCAAAACGCATTGCCACACTGCGCGAGTCGATTGCCCAGCTTCGCGAAGCCATTACAACAAACGAACAAAAAATACAGGGCATCGAGCAAAGCCGCACCGATGCCGCCGGGCGCATTGCCGCAGAGGAAGCGGCCATTCAGCGTGCGACTGAATTGAGGCTTGAAAAAGAGGGGTCGATCACCCGGCAAAGCGCGCGGGTGCGCGAACTGTCGGACCAGCGCGAAGAGCTTTCGCGCGAGATCACGCGCCTAGACGAGCGGCGCGTTGCGCTGGAAACCGAGTACGACGCCACCACGGCGAAGCTGTGGGAGGAATACGAGCTGACCCTCTCTGATGCGGCCGAGTTGTGTGTGCCGTTTGAATCGGTGACCGACCTGCGCCGCCAGGTGAGCGAAGTGCGCAATAAAATCCGCGCGCTGGGCAATGTCAATGTCGGTGCGATCGAAGAATACGCCGAAGTGCGCGAGCGCTACGAGTTCTTGCGCGCACAAGTGGCCGATGTGGAAAAGAGCAAGGCCGAACTGAGCGGGATGATTGGCGAGCTTTCGGGCGAGATGGAAACGCTGTTCACGAAGAGCTTCGAGCAGATCAACGCGCATTTTGCCCGCATTTTTGCCGAGCTGTTTGGCGGCGGCAGCGCAAGGCTGTCGCTGACCGACGAGAGCAATGTGCTCGAAAGCGGCATCGACATCGCCGTGTCGCCGCCGGGCAAAATCATCAAAAACCTCACGTCACTTTCCGGTGGCGAGCAGGCGCTGGTCGCAATCGCCATCTACTTTGCCATTTTGGCCGTCAACCCCGCGCCGTTTTGTATTTTGGATGAGATCGAAGCGGCGCTGGACGATGTCAACGTGGTGCGGTATGCAAGTTATCTGCGCCGCATTACCAGCCACACGCAATTTATTGTCATTACCCACCGCCGTGGCACGATGGAAGAAGCCGACGTTTTGTATGGTGTGACCATGCAGGAGGACGGCGTTTCAAAACTGTTGCGGCTGGATGTGAACGAAGTCGATATCAAGTTGATTTCATAACCGCAAAAAACAAAACCAACGGCATTTTACCCGACAGGAGGCAGCAACTTGGGCTTTTTTGAAAAATTAGGGCAGGGGCTTTCCCGCACCCGCGATGCCATTTTTGGCACGATGGGCGACGAGCTGGCGCAGGCCGAGCGCATTACCGACGACACCTACGACGAGCTGGTGGAACAACTGGTGCTTGCCGACACCGGGCTGGACGTGGCCGAAGACCTTGTGGCAAAACTGAAAGAGCGCGTGAAGGCAGAGCATTTAAAAACCGGCAGCGAGGCGCTGGACGCACTGAAAGCCATTTTAGTGGACACCCTTTCTGCCGAGGGGCCCTTTGCACCGCAGGGCAAACCGGCCGTCATTCTGGTGATCGGGGTGAACGGCGTGGGCAAAACCACGTCGATCGGCAAGCTGGCAAACCTGTACCGCGCGCAGGGCAAAAAAGTGCTGCTGGCGGCGGGGGATACCTTCCGCGCGGCGGCGGCAGAACAGCTGGGCGTTTGGGCCGAGCGCGCGGGGGTGCCGCTGGTGCGGCACGAAGAGGGGTCTGACCCGGCGGCGGTCATTTTTGATGCCGTGTCATCCGCCATTGCCCGCGAGTATGACCTTGTCATCTGCGACACGGCGGGCCGGTTGCACAACAAAAAAAGTCTGATGGACGAGCTGTCTAAAATATCGCGCGTCGCGGTGAAAGCCGGGGCACAGGGCGATGTGGAAACCCTGCTGGTGCTGGATGGCACCACCGGGCAAAACGCCGTCAACCAGGCCGCACAGTTCATCGATGCCGCCAGTGCCACCGGCATTGTGCTGACGAAGCTCGACGGCACGGCCAAGGGCGGCGCGGTGATCTCGGTCAAAGCAAAGCTGGGGCTGCCCGTGCGGTTTGTCGGCGTGGGCGAAGCCATTGACGATTTGATGCCGTTTGACGCTGAAAGCTTTGTCAACGCGCTGTTTTCAGCATAGGGCTGAAAACCGGCGGCCGCAGACACAATACACACAGGGAAGGGCAGTTATGATTTTTGCAGTTGCAAGCAACAACCCCGGTAAGCTGGCGGAGATACGCCGCATTTTAACGGCGCAGGGGCACGAGGTGAAAAGCCAGCGCGAGCTGGGGTATACCTTTGAAGTGGAGGAGACCGGCACGACCTTTGAGGACAACGCCCTGCTAAAAGCGGCGGCGCTGTGCGAAAAAACCGGCCTGCCCACCATCGCGGATGACTCCGGTCTTTGTGTGGATGCGCTTGGCGGCGCGCCGGGCGTGTACTCGGCGCGGTACTGTGGCCACCACGGCGACGATGAAGCCAACAACGACAAGCTGCTGCTGGCGCTGCAAACTGTGCCCCGTGCACAGCGCGGCGCAAAGTTTGTCAGCGCGGTTTGTTTGGCGCTGCCGGGCGGGGCCAGCCTGACCACCTTTGGCGAGTGCCCCGGCTGGGTGGGCTTTGAGCGGCGGGGCACGAATGGGTTTGGGTATGACCCCCTTTTTTATGTGGGTGAAAAAAGCTATGCCCAGTTGACTGACGCCGAAAAAGATGACATTTCGCACCGCGGCAAGGCACTGGCGCTGTTTGCGCAGGCCCTGCCCGGTTTTTTGGCCGACCCGCAGCAATATGGCCCCGGCCCATGCCGGGTATTGCTGCGCCCGGGCCGCGCGGCTGAAGTTTTGCCGCTTTGAGCATCGTTTTATCACCAGCCGGCCCCACACCGGGTGCCGCTTGGTGGTACCAACCAACAGAAAAGATGAGGGAACACTATGCTGACAAGCAAACAACGCGCTATCCTGCGCGCACAGGCCAACGGCCTTGAGGTCGTTTTTCAGGTCGGGAAAGAAGAGATCGGCCCGACACTGGTCAAAACGACGGCAGATTGCCTTGCCGCGCGCGAGCTGATTAAAATGAAGGTGCTGGACAACAGCCCGCTGAACGCGCGTGAGGCCGCGCAGCAACTGGCAGAGCAGACCGGCGCCGATGTGGTACAGGTGATCGGCTCGCGCTTTGTGCTGTACTTGCAAAAGAAAAAGGATTCGCGCTATGCGCAACTGCTGGTAAAATAAAGGGGGCGGCATTGGCCGTGGTGAGGCATAGAGTGAAAGGGGGCGCCGCCAGTTGAAAATTTTACTGTTTGGCGGCACCTTTGACCCGCCGCATATGGGGCATATGGCGCTGTTGCGCTCGGCACTGGGCAAAGTACAGCCCGACCTTGCGCTGGTGGTGCCGGCGGGCTTGCCGCCGCACAAGCACCCGGCGGCGACGGGCGGTGCGCTGCGGTTTGCGATGTGCAGTGCGTTTTTGCAGGTGGACCCAAAGGTGAAACGGCTGCGGTTTGAAATCGACCGCCCCGGCAAAAGCTATACGTTTGATACCGTGCAGTACCTGCGGCGGCGCTGGCCGGGGTGCGAGGTGTTTTTGGCACTGGGCAGCGACATGCTGTTGTCGTTTACCACCTGGTACAAAAGTGACCAGCTTTTGGGGCAGGTGACACTGGTGGCGCAAAGCCGCAGTGAGGCCGAAACAGCCCAGATGCAGCCCGCGGTAGAACAGCTGCGCGCTGCCGGCGGCACGGTGCTGTTTTTGCACCAGCCGGTCGTGGAACTGTCTTCCACCGAGATCCGCGAGCGCTGTGCCGCAGGGCACGACATCACCCCTTTTGTGCCGCCGCCGGCGCTGCGCGTCATTCGCAGGCACCGGCTTTACACCAAACCACAGGGGGGTACAACATGATCACAGTAGAGGAATGCCGCAGCCTTGCACAGCAGCGGCTAAGCCTGCGCCGCTACCAGCATACCTTAAATGTAAGCGACCTTGCAGTGCGGCTTGCAAGGTTTTACGGGGCGGATGAAACCAAGGCTGAAATTGCGGGTTTGCTGCACGATATTTGCAAAGAGCGCCCGCGCGCAGAGTTGTTGCAGATGCTGCGCGATAATGCTATAATGACACAAAACGCCGCCGCAAAGCCGCAGGGCGTGTGGCATGCGGCGGCGGCAATGGTCTATGCGGCACAGCAGCTTGGCGTAGAGGACACCGATATTTTGAATGCGATACGCTGGCACACCTCGGCGCGTGCCGGTATGTCTTTACTGGAAAAAATTATTTACCTTGCCGATATGTGCAGTGCCGAGCGGGACTACCCCGAAGCGGATAAGCTGCGCGGCTTGCTTTGGCAGGGGCTGGATGAGGCGCTGATCGAGGCGCTGCGCGACAGTTTGCGCTGGTTGAAAGAGAAGAACTGTGTGATCGATACAGATTCCGAAAAGGCACTTTTATTTTTAGAACAACAACACCATCTGGTTTGATGGTGGATGCGGAAAGGCGATTTCATGGCAAAACAACCTAGAAACCCGTATTATCACCCGGAAGAGCAGGGCCGCCAGCAGCCTGCGCGTAGGCAGTCCCCGTACCAAAACGGGCGGCCGGGTGCCACCCCCACGTCCCAGCGGGCGGCATTGGCAGCCCGCAAAAAAGCGGCGGCCCAAAGGCGGCGCAAAAAGCAACTGGCCGTATTTGGCATTGTGCTGGCCGCGTGTGCCGTGCTGGTGTTTGCGGTTTATCACATCCTCAACGGGCTGGTTACCGGTGGGGGCGCGGCACTGCCGACCAACATTGCAACCGAGGATGCGCTGAAAGGCGATGTGGTCAATATCCTGTGCGCCGGTATCGATTACGACGAAGACCGCGAATACCCCAACGGCATGGGCTTTACCGACGTGATTTTATATGTCAGCTTTGATATGAAAGCAAATAAAATCTCGATGCTGCAAATCCCGCGCGATACGTATATCGGCGATACCGCATCGACCGGCGGTACGGGCAAAATCAATGCCGTTGCACTGCACGGCGACACCAACCCGCCCGTGGCAGCACTGGCCAGTGTGGTCAACGACCAGCTAAAACTGCCGGTAGACTATTATGTCACCATTGATATGGATGCCTTTAAGGCGGTCATCAACGCCATTGGCGGCATTGAGGTGACCGTGCCGTTTGACATCACCGACGACCACGGCAATACGCTGCGCGCGGGCACCCAGCGCATTGATGGCGCCACCGCAGAATTTATGGTGCGCCAGCGGCACAACTACTCCAATGCGGATATTGGCCGGCTTGAAATGCAGCGCTACATGTATTCGGCGCTGCTCAAGACGTTTAAAAGTTTCCCGCTGTCCGACATCGTCAAGGTGTTGCCCGCTTATGTCCAGTACGTCAAAACAGATATCGATCTTGCCAAAATGGCGTCCCTTGCAAGCAAGGTCATTAAAGTGCCCAGCGAAAATATCAGTATGTTCAAGCTGCCGGGCGAGTCCTGCACTGTAAAGGCCCAAAGCGTGTTTACCTTGCACCTTAATGCGACCGCCGAGCTGCTGAATACGCATTTTCGCCCCTATTCCGCCCCGGTACCAGCGGAAGCGCTTGGCGTGATCGAGCTGCAAAACACCACGGGCGATTTGGACCTCACGGCGGGCCAGTCGATGAACAGCATTGACGACGGCACGGCCCAGTGGGGCAAGACCAACGTCGAAACACAACCTCAGGACACCTCTTCGTCCGCACCTGCGGCGTAAGGTGTCCGTAACGGCTAACATAGAAAGGCAGGAATGCAATTGACATCCCTAGAGCTTGCAACCGCCGTCGCAAAAGCGATGGATTCTAAAAAAGGCACCGACATCCGTGTGCTGAAAGTAGAGGATCTCACGATCCTCACTGATTATTTTGTCATTGGTACCGGCAACAGTTCCACCCAGGTCAAAGCGCTGGCAGACGAGGTGGAATTCCAGCTTTCCGAGGCGGGTGTTTCGGTGCTGCGGCGTGAAGGCACCGAAAGCCGCAACTGGATCTTGCTTGATTACGGTGTGGTCATCGTGCACATTTTTTACCCTGACACTCGTAATTTTTACGACCTTGAACACCTGTGGGCCGATGCTACCCCGGTGGAAATTGAACTGTAAGCACCTTATCGCCCGGCTATGCCGGGCGTTTTAAGAGAGGAACCGGCCCTGCCCCCGTTGCCGGTGAATAGTGGGAGGAATGAGTTGTGAAGTACGATTTTAAAGCCATTGAACAGAAATGGCAAAAGCGTTGGGATGACGAGCACACCTTTGCGGCAAAGCAGGATTTTAGCCTGCCTAAATTTTACGCGCTGGTAGAATTTCCGTATCCGTCGGGCCAGGGTCTGCATGTCGGCCACCCCCGCAGCTATACCGCACTGGATATCGTTGCCCGCAAAAAGCGGCTGGATGGTTACAATGTGCTGTATCCGATGGGCTGGGACGCCTTCGGCCTGCCCACTGAAAACTTCGCAATGAAAAACCATATTCACCCGGAAGTTGTCACCAAAAACAACGTGGCCCGCTTTAAAGCACAGCTGAAAAGCCTTGGCCTTTCGTTTGACTGGGACCGTGAGATCAACACGACCGACCCGGAGTATTACAAGTGGACGCAGTGGATCTTTTTGCAGCTGTTCAAACACGACCTCGCCTATAAAAAGGAGATGAGCGTCAACTGGTGCACCGGCTGCAAGGTGGTGCTGGCGAACGAAGAGGTCGTCAACGGCGTGTGCGAGCGCTGCGGCAGCCCGGTGGTACACAAGGTCAAAAGCCAGTGGATGCTGCGCATCACGGCCTATGCCGACCGCCTGATCGACGACCTTGACACGGTGGATTTCATCGAGCGCGTCAAGACACAGCAGATCAACTGGATCGGCCGCAGCCACGGTGCTGAGGTGACCTTTGGCACGAGTGAGGGCGACGAGATGATCGTCTACACCACCCGCCCGGACACGCTGTTTGGCGTGACCTACATGGTCATTGCGCCCGAGCACGAGTTTGTCAACAAATGGGCGGGCAAGATCAAAAATATCGACGAAGTGCGTGCCTACCGCGATGCCGCTGCGCGCAAAAGCGAGTTCGAGCGCACCGAGCTGGCAAAAGACAAAACCGGTGTCAAGCTGGATGGTGTGTGGGGCATCAACCCGGTAAATGGCGAGCAGATCCCCATTTTTGTCTCGGATTACGTGTTGGCCACCTATGGCACCGGCGCCATTATGGCGGTGCCGGGCCATGACCAGCGCGACTACGACTTTGCCAAAAAGTTTGACTTGCCCATCATTGAGGTGGTTGCGGGCGGCGATATTTCAAAAGAGGCATTTACCGATTGCGCCACCGGTGTACTGGTGAACAGCGGCTTTTTGACCGGCAAAACGGTGGATGAAGCAAAAGTCGCCATCACCGACTGGCTGGTGAAAGAGGGCAAGGGCGTTAAAAAGGTCAACTACAAACTGCGCGACTGGGTGTTCAGCCGCCAGCGTTACTGGGGCGAGCCCATCCCGATGGTCTACTGCGAAAAATGCGGCTGGCAGCCCCTGCCCGAAAGCGAGCTGCCGCTGCGCCTGCCGGAGGTGGCACATTACGAGCCCACCGAAGAGGGCGAAAGCCCGCTGGCACACCTGACCGACTGGGTGCAGACCACCTGCCCGTGCTGCGGCGGCGCAGCAAAGCGCGAGACCGACACCATGCCCCAGTGGGCAGGCTCCAGCTGGTACTTTTTGCGCTATTGCGACCCGCACAACGACAACGCAATCGCCAGCCCCGAAGCACTGAAATACTGGACGCCGGTGGACTGGTACAACGGCGGCATGGAGCACACCACCCTGCATCTGCTGTATTCGCGTTTCTGGCATAAGTTCTTGTACGACATCGGCGTTGTGCCCACATCAGAGCCCTATGCCAAGCGCACCAGCCACGGCATGATCCTGGGCGAAAACGGCGAAAAAATGTCCAAAAGCCGCGGCAACGTGGTCAACCCGGATGACATTGTGCGCGCCTACGGCGCCGACACGATGCGCCTGTACGAGATGTTCATCGGCGATTTTGAAAAGGCCGCGCCGTGGTCGTCGTCCAGCATCAAGGGCTGCAAGCGCTTCTTAGAGCGCACGTTTGACCTCTCGCAAAAAATATTGCCGGGCGACGGCTGCCGCCCCGTGCTCGAAAGCTCGCTGCACAAGGCCATCAAAAAAGTGGGCGAGGACATTGTGCAACTGAAAATGAACACCGCCATCGCCACGCTGATGAGCCTGATCAATGAGATCGACAATGCGGGCGGCGTGACGAAAGACGAGTTCCGTATTTTCCTGTTGCTGCTCAACCCGTTTGCGCCGCACATCACCGAAGAGCTTTGGCAGATGGCCGGCTTTGAAGGGCAGATCGCCCACGCTGCATGGCCGGTGTATGACGAAGCCAAATGCCGCGATGCCGAGGTGGAAATTGCGGTGCAGGTTTGCGGCAAGGTGCGCGGGCGTGTGGTCATTGCGGCCGACCTTGACGGCGCCAGCGCCATTGCGGCGGCAAAGCAGGCGGCGGGTATCCCGGAGCAGCTTGCCGGTAAAACAGTGGTAAAAGAAATTTATGTGCCCGGCAAACTGGTCAACATTGTTGTAAAATAAAGCACCCAAGGCCTTGTGTCGGCGACATACCGCAGCATTGGTGCAAGTTTGCAGTTGACATAAAGGTAAAAAATAGAGTATAATTCTAATGTTGATTATCTAATGGGTGTAAAGCAAATAACCCTTGGGTGTCATACTCCTACCTCAAGTGTTAAGGGAGGGACAAAGATGTCGGAAATCCGAGTGAAGGACAATGAATCACTGGACAGTGCACTGCGCCGTTTCAAGCGTTCCTGCGCGCGTTCGGGGGTTCTTGCTGAAGTACGCAAACGCGAGTGCTACGAAAAGCCTTCCGTAAAACGCAAGAAAAAGTCCGAAGCCGCCCGCAAGCGCAAGTTCAAATAAGTTGCGGTCAGTGATGGCCCCTTGCGTATGCGGCAGGGGTTTGGAATCGCGGGCGTCTGCCCGTTATGGTTTGCCATAAAACGCTCAGAGGGGTGGTACCAATACAACCGTATTGGGCCGCCCTTTTTGGCGCTTTGGGGCAGGTTGCCCCGCGCCACACCGGTTGAAAGGAAGTGCTGCGTTGAGCTTGTTTGTCCCGGATTATATTTTTAAAAGCATCGATTGTATCGACCCGCAGTTTTTGCGCGCACATGGCATCCGCGCGCTGGTGCTGGACGTGGACAACACGCTGACAGCCCACGGCAGCCAGCACCTTGCCCCGCACGTTGAGCACTGGCTGCAACAAATGCGGCAGGCCGGGGTGGAAATGCGCATCTGCTCGAACAACTTTGAAAAACGGGTGCGCCCCTTTGCAGAAAAAATCGGCCTGCCGTTTGTGTCGTTTAGCCTAAAACCGGCTTCGCGCGGGTTGCGGCTGGCACGGCGGGCGTTTGGGTTGCGAAAAAGGGAAATAGCGCTAGTGGGCGACCAGATTTTTACCGACGTGCTGGCGGCAAAGCTGTACGGCATGCCGGTGTTGATGGTGCAGCCCCTTGCGCCGGACATCAAGTGGAATATCCGGCTGAAACGCCACTTGGAAAAACCGTTCCTTGCAACCTATTACAAAAAGGGTGGCAAGCTGTATGAGTGACGCGCAGCGGCTGCTGTTTGGCACGGCGGGCGTGGCGGATGATTTTCGCCCGCTGGGCTACCGCAGCACCGAGGGTGTGCCGGAATATCTTGCGGTGCATTACGGCCTTGACGCGTTTGAATACCAGTGTGGCCGCGGGGTGCGCTTGACGGCAGAAAACGGCGAAAAAATCCGCCGGCGGGGCGAAGAGTATGGTATTCGCTTTTCACTGCATGCGCCGTATTACATCTCCATGTCCAGCATGGACGAAGAAAAGCGCCTTGGCAGCATCCGCTACCTGTTGCAAAGCGCGGCCGCGGTGCGCGCGTTGGGCGGCAACCGGGTCATTTTCCACGCGGGGTCTTGCGGTAAGCAAAGCAGGCAAGAAGCCCTTTGCAAGGCAAAGGATACGTTGCAGCGCGCCCGCGCGGCGCTGGACGAAGCGGGCTTTGGCGATATTCTGCTGTGCCCGGAGACGATGGGCAAGGTCAACCAGCTTGGCACATTGGGTGAAGTGCTGGCACTGTGCCAGCTGGATGTGCGCAATGTGCCCTGCATCGATTTTGGCCATTTAAACGCCCGCACGCAGGGCAGCCTTGCGGCAAAGGCGGATTTCGCCGCCGTGCTGGATGAGCTGGCCGACGCCCTGCCGGATGAGCGTGCACGGGCATTTCATGTGCACTTTTCAAAAATAGAATATACGCAGGGCGGAGAAAAGCGGCATCTCACCTTTGAAGATACCACCTATGGCCCCGATTTCGAACCGTTTTTAGAGCTTTGCTGTGCGCGTGCGCTCGCCCCGGTCGTCATCTGCGAATCGGCGGGTACCCAGGCGCCGGACGCACGCACCATGAAGCAATATTATCAAAAGCTTTGCCAACAGGCGGGCGAAAAAAGAGGGAAATGAAATGAGTGAAACTAGGTGCCAGAGGCTGGCACAGCAAATGCCGCAGGGGTTTGAGGCCGCACTGATCACCACAGAATCAAACCGTTTTTACTTTTTGGACCTGGACACCTGGGACGCAGGTACCTTGCTGGTCTTCCCCGATGAAAGTGTATTTTTCATCGACCCGCGCTACCTTGAAATTGCCCAGCAGACGGTAAAAACCGCCCGCGTGGAAGAAGAGACCAATGCGCTGCAACAGGTGGCACAGCTGTTGCGCGAGCGCGAGGTACAGCACCTGTATGTAGAGGATGAGGTGACGGTGGGCTACGCCGCCCGCCTGCGTGCGGTGCTGACAGGCATTGAAGTGGATGTCAGCGATACCTTAACGATGGCCGTGCGGCAGATGCGGCAGTTGAAAGACGCACAGGAAGTCGACCGCATGCGCCGTGCGCAGAAGATCACCGACGACTGCTTTACCTACATCTGCGGCAAGGTGCGCCCCGGCGCGCGGGAAATTGACCTTGCGCTGGAGATGGAGACCTTTATGCGCAGTCACGGCGCCAGCGGGCTTGCGTTTGCCACTATTTTTGTAAGCGGCAAAAAAACCAGCCTGCCGCACGGCGAGCCGGGCGAAAAGCGCATTGAGGACGGCGACTTTGTGACGATGGATTTTGGCGCAAAGTGGGGCGGCTATTGCACCGATATGACCCGTACCGTCGCTGTGGGCAGCGTGAGCGACGAGATGGAGCATGTATACAATACCGTGCTGGAAGCGCAAAAAACCTGCTGTGCCATGATCCACGCCGGGATGAAGGGCATTGAAGTGGATGCCATCGCCCGCAACATCATTGCCGATGCCGGTTATGCGGGCCGGTTTGGGCACGGGCTGGGGCATTCGGTCGGCATTGATATCCACGAGGACCCGCGCTGTTCGCCGCGTGACGCAAGCGTGTTGAAACCCGGCATGCTGATGACCATCGAGCCGGGTATTTACCTGCCGGGCAAGTTTGGCGTGCGCATTGAGGACACCGTTTTACTGACCGAAACGGGCTGCGAAATTCTGGGTAAATCAGACAAGAACCTGATTTTGCTGTGACGCGCAGGGTAGCCTGTGTGTGCACTGTGCGTGAAAAAACGCAAAAACCGGTGTGTTGCGGGGCTTTGCCACTTGCAAAGCGCGCGATTTTAGGCTAAAATTAACAAGTAAAAGTGTGGCCTGCGCGGCCGCGCAGGCACTACTTTGAATATGGAGGATGTATTTATGATTTCTGCTGGCGATTTTCGCAATGGCGTAACATTTGAAGAGGACGGCAACGTTCTGCAGGTCGTGGAGTTTCAGCATGTCAAGCCGGGCAAGGGCGCGGCGTTTGTGCGCACCAAGACCAAAAATGTCATCACCGGCGCCGTGGTCGAAAAATCTTATAACCCGTCTTTGAAATTCCCCTCTGCGGTGATCGAGCGCCGTGAGATGCAGTATTTGTATGAGGATGGCGGCTTGTATTATTTCATGGACACTGAAACCTACGAGCAGACCCCGCTGAACGAGAACGAGCTGAGCGATGCGTTCAAGTTTGTGAAAGAGAACGAAATGGTTAAAGTGCTGTCCTACAAGGGCAAGGTATTCGGCGTAGAAGCCCCGAACTTTGTGGTGCTTGAAATCGTGGAGACCGAGCCGGGCATGAAGGGGAACACCGCAACCAACACCTTAAAACCCGCAAAGCTGGAGACCGGCGCTGAAATTCGCGTGCCGCTGTTCATCAACGAAGGCGAGAAGATCCGCATTGATACCCGCACAGGCGAGTATATGGAGCGTGCCTAATCGGGCACCCGCGTTACACTGGCCGCCGCCCCAATTTTGGGGCAGAGCATAAACGACCTGCAGGGCCACGTGGCCGCTGCGGCCCAAAAGGAGGGCGAACCAAATGACTCTGACTGAAAAATCCGCTTATATCAAAGGCCTGATGGACGGGCTGGACCTTGACGCCGACAAAAAAGAAGTAAAGGTGATCAAGGCACTGGTAGACCTTGTGGAGGACCTGACACTGACCGTGACCGACCTCGACGAGGATGTTGACCAGGTTTACGACGAGCTGGACGCCATTGACGAGGACATCACCGACCTCGAAGACGTTGTGTACGGCGATGAGGACGACGATTCTTGCGATTGCGACGATTGCAATAGCGAGGACGAGATGTACGAGATCACCTGCCCGGCTTGCGGTGAAACCGTCTGTGTCGATGAAGACCTGTTGTTGTCGGAAGACCTTGCCTGCCCGGCCTGCGGCGAGAAATTTGAAGTCGATTTTGACGACGTTGACGACGTGGTGCATTTTAACGGCAAACCGGTCGATGACGGCGACGACACCGACGAAGAGTAATTTCTTTTCTCTTAGTGGGAAATGATAACTTGATACAGGGCCCCGCACAAAAGCGGGGCCCTGTATTTTTTTGCTATTACACTGTTGTGCAGTGCCGCAGTTGCATTAAATTAAAACCCATGGCTGTGGGCAATACGAAATATTACCTGCCACCGGGTGGGGGGCACATCACGGCAAATAAAGCGGCAAAAGGTTTTGTGCTTTGCTGCCTTTTATGGCATAATAGCAGGCAGGGATATTGGCCTATTATGGGATAAGCGGGCAAAAGCAGAGAGAGTAAGAGGGGTACATTGATGCAAAATGATGTTCAGTTTCACGGGGCGATGCAGGGCAAAACAGTGCTGTTGACCGGTGCTGGCGGCGGCATTGGGCTGGAAGCAGCCCGCGCGTTTGCCGCCATGGGTGCGCGCGTGGTTTTGGCCGAAATGCAGCAGCAAAAGGGGCAGCTTGCGCAGCAAACGATCCGCGGTGAATTTGGGGCAAATGCCGCCGCATTTTACGAGGTCGATTTGGCAAAAGAAGCACAGGTGCGCGCGCTGGCAGAGTGGGTGCTTGCACAGTACGGTGTGCCGGACGTAATATTCAACAACGCCACGATCACCAAAATGGGCGCGGTCGACGAGGTGGAAACCGCATTTTGGGATTACAGCTATGCGGTCAACCTAAAAGCGCCGTTATTGCTGGCTCAGCTGTTTTTGCCGCAGATGAAAGCGCGCGGCGGCGGGGTGCTGGTGTTTGTCTCATCGTCCGGTGCGTCGCCCTACATGGGCGCTTACGAGGTGTTTAAAACCGCACAGGTAGAGCTGAGCAACACGCTGGCAATGGAGCTGGAGGGCACGGGGGTGCTGACCTATACCGTGGGCCCGGGGCTGGTAAAGACGCAAACCGCCATGAGCGCCATTGAGACGGTCGCCAAAAACATGGGCATGACGACCGAGGAGTTTTACCGGATGAACAGCCAGCACATGTTAAGTGCCGAGCAGGCCGGCTGGGGGTTTGCGCTTTCTGCCGCGTTTGCGCCGCGTTACCATGGGCAGGAGATCGGCTGTATTCAGGTGTTGATGGATTGCGGTGCGCTGGCACCGGAACCGCAGCAAGGTACCGCGCCGCCACAGGGTGACAGCAAAGAGCAACAGTGCTTGCTTACCCGCGTGCAGGCCACACTGGAAGAGCAGTATGCGGGCTGGCAAAAAATGAATGTGTTTGAGCGCCAGTGGGTGCTGCGCGATTTTAAAAAAATGATGGCCCTACCCGCCGAGCAGGCGGTGCAGCAGCTGCACCAGACCAGTGGCCGGCTGGCAGCAGGCGAGGGTCTGGGCCTAGCGGACCGGCAGTTTTTAGAAAAGTTGCAAGCGTATTGGCAGCACCAGCTGGCGTTGCTGAAAGGGTACGAAAAAGATAAGCAAAAGCTGGAACAAAACACACAGATCATCACCGGCTGGGCAGGTGACATTGCGGCACTTTTGGGCCAGGGGCAAACGACTTGATGATGCAATGCAGTTACCGTGCAGCCCCTTGCTTTTTGTGCGGATAAAAACGGCCGGCTTCGTTATGAGGCCGGCGGTATTCGGGATGATTGCGCTTAAAACCCCCGGCTGTATTGCGGCGCAAAGGGCGGCACACCGGCGCGGGATGTCACAGCAGCATGTAAAATGGAAATGTTACCCATACAAAGACAATTTGTTGACGCGCCGGGGGGCATCGGGGTATAATAGTAACGTCACAATGGGGTGGCAAGGCGAAACGTCGCTTTGCCGCCTCATTTTCCTCTGACGCCCCGGGCCGCACGGTTGCGGCCACCTGCGGGAAGGGTGGCGGCGCCAGGGGCTAAATCAAAGCAGAGGGAGTAACGTGAACATGAAAGTATTGGCATATGGTTATCGGTTTGATGAAGAGCAGGGCTTTGAGCGATTTACCAAGGAGATTGGCGTCGAGGTAGAGTACCTGCGGGGAAACCTCGGTGACGACAATCTCGAAAAAGCACAAGGGTACGAGGCAATCGCGGTCACTGCGATGGCAAAGCTTGACCGCGAAAACCTGCGCCGTTTGTCACAACTCGGCGTCAAATACATTGCCAGCCGCAGCATCGGTTTTAACAATGTCGATCTGGGTGCCTGCAAAGAGTTTGGCATCAGATTTTCCAACGCGCCGTACAGCCCCCACAGCGTGGCAGATTATGCCGCAATGCTGGTGTTGATGCTGCTGCGCCGTTACAAGGTGATCGAGCGCCGCGCCGCCGCGCAGGACTATGACTTCCGCGGCATTCAGGGCCGGGAACTGCACAACCTCACGGTTGGCATTGTGGGCACCGGGCGCATTGGCCGCACCGTGATGGAGGACCTCAGCGGGTTTGGCCCCAAATTTATCGCTTACGACCTGTACCCCAATGAGGCGCTGCGCGACAAGGTGGAGTACGTAGAGCTGGACGAGCTGTTTGCACGCGCCGACGTCATCACGCTGCACGCGCCGCTGCAAGAGTCCAGCTTCCACATGGTCAACGCCGAAAGCATTGCAAAAATGAAAGACGGCGTTGTCATCATCAACACCGCCCGCGGCGAACTGGTGGACACCGCAGCCCTGATCGACGGGCTGGAAAGTGGTAAGATCGGTGCTGCCGGGCTGGATGTCATTGAAGGGGAGCACTCGTACACCTTTGCAGACCATCGCAACGACATCATTGTCTGCCGTGAACGCGCGGTGCTGGAGGCCATGCAGAACGTCATTCTTACCGGCCACTTTGCGTTTTATACCGACCAGGCGATCGATGACCAGATCCGCATCGTGCTGGAGTCGCTGAAAGAGTTTGTGGAAAAAGGCACTTCTGCAAACCAGATCGTTTAAGCAACAAAATAGCACACAGCCCCCCGGCTTTGCCGGGGGGCTGTGTGCTATTTTCAGGGGGAAAGAGAGAGATACCGCTCGCGGTTTCACACCCGGTTTTCACGAGTGATTGACAGATTTCACAAAGGTGGGTGGCATAATAAAAGCAGAACACAGCCGTCTTTCAGCACCTCCCCCGGAGATGGCTTTTCAGAAAGGGATGGTTACATGAAAAAGTTGTTTTCTGTGCTGCTGGCCGCCGCGCTGTTTTTTGCGTTTACCGGCTGCGGGGTATCCGGCGCCTCCAACACAGCGGCAGATTACAGCGATTCTACACAAACCGGCGAAGTGACTGCTATGGATGGCACAAAGGTGACAGTGCAGCTCGGCAAGCTTGCCGAAAACACAGCCCCGGGGAATGCCGCAGGAGGTGCCGCCCCGGCACAGAATAAAAATGACAGCGGCCCCGCCGGCAGTCAGTCTGAGACAGCGGCCCCTGTAGAGGGAGCAAACGCCGTGGCGGGCGGGGCCGCGGCGCAGGCACAAAGTGGCACCGACGGTGCAGTGCCACAGACACCGGGCGATACCCCGCCGGACGGTGTGGCCCCGGGTGACAGCATCACATTCACAGCGGGCGAAACGAGCGCGACCTTTGACCTTGCAAACGCCACCATTATCAGTGAAGTAGACAGCACCGCTTCTGCGGTGGCCGATATTGCGGTGGGGGATGTGCTGGTGTTGACCATTGGGCAAAACAATGCAGTGACAACAGTGACCATTAAAAACTTAAACGGCACTGCCGCCACTGCAAACGGCGGGTTTGGCGGTTCTGGCAAAGTGACACAGGGCACGGCGGCAACGACCATCAGTGAAGATGGCAGCTACACCGGCGGGGATTATTCGTCGACCGGCAATGACGAAAACGCACTGCGGGTAGATGGTGCCACGGTGACGCTGGACGATGTTACCGTCGATAAATCCGACGGGTCGTCCTCTAACACCGAAGACGGCGATTTTTATGGTCAAAATGCCGCATTGCTTGCAGCCAATGGGGCTAACGTGACGCTCAGCAACGCGACGATCACCTCTTCGGTGACAAATGGTAACGGGGTGTTCAGTTATGGGGCTGGTACGGCCGTGACGGTTTCCAACTCCACCATCAACACCACAGGCAGCAATTCCGGTGGCATTCAAACTACCGGCGGCGGTACCACCTATGCCAATAACCTCACAGTCTCCACCGGGGGCAACTCTGCGGCGGCCATCCGCTCTGACCGGGGTGGCGGCACGGTCGTCGTGAACGGCGGCAGCTACACCACTGCGGGCACCGGTTCACCCGCCATCTACTCCACCGCAGAGGTTACGGTCAAAAACGCCACATTGACGGCGACGAATTCAGAGGCGGTCGTTGTGGAGGGTAAAAATTCGGTGACACTTGAAAACAGCGAGCTCACCGGCAACATGACCGGCACCTATCAGGGCGATGGCAGCGAAAATTTGCACAACATTATGCTGTATCAGTCGATGTCCGGCGATGCCGGCGAGGGCACTGCGTCCTTTCAAATGACGGGCGGCAGCATCACCGCAAACAGCGGTGATTTGTTTTATGTCACCAACACCGACGCGGTGATTTCTCTGAGCGGGGTGGATTTGACGCTAGCCAACAATAACCTGCTCACTGTGGCGGGCAACTCTTCCAGCAGAGGCTGGGGCACCGCAGGTGCCAACGGCGCACAGGTGGCCTTTACTGCGGCGGACATGGCCCTCGAGGGGGATGTCACAGTGGATACCATTTCGGCATTGCAGTTTAAGCTGGCAAACGGGGCTGTTTTCAACGGTTCGCTGAACATTGTGGAAAACGAAGCGGGTGGCACGCCCGTCAGCGATAACGCGGTAGTGACCGTTGGTACGGGCGCCACATGGAACCTGACGGGCAACTGCACGGTGACCACACTGAAGAACAACGGTACCATCAATTTTAACGGCTACGCCATTACGCTGGCAGACGGCACAGTGGTAAGCAAATAAATAGAGGCAACCGAACCACAACGGCCTTGCGCAAACTGCGCAAGGCCGTTGTGGTTTTATTATAATGGGGCCGATACGGTGTAAAATGGCCCCCGGCGGTTAAAACTGGCCGTAGATAAACGGGGTGGAATCAAACACGCCAAACAGCAGAATGCACAGCAGCAGCACGTAGTAGCCCGCCCAGCGCAGTACCAGCGGCACCTTGGCAAAGCTTTCGGGCAGCGGGCGGCGGCGCTGTGCGGCCTCCAGCAAGAACATACCGGCAATACACGCCAGCAGTGCAATGCCGTTGTTGGCGCTAAAGCCAATGTCGTTCAGCGCTTTCATACGGGCGGTGGCATCAAACAGGGTCGTACCAAAGGCCACCGGCACGCGGGATAAAAACAGCAGGGCACTTTGCAGGCTGTCAGAGCGGAAAAACACCCACGCAAAGGTGACGATGAAAAAGGTGTAAAGCCGCTGAAAAAAGCCGTGTATCCGTGGTATTTTGGCGAGCCGCAACTTATTTGTTACCCAGCCGCGGGGGGTGCGGGTCAGCCGTGAAAGCAGGTTGTAAAGCCCGTGCAACGCCCCCCAAACGACAAAGGTCAGCCCGGCGCCGTGCCACAGGCCGCTGACGAAGAACACCAAAAAGATATTGAGGCAGGTGCGGGCCAAATTGCACCGGCTGCCGCCGAGCGGGATGTACACATAGTCGCGCAACCAGCGCGAGAGCGAAATGTGCCAGCGGTCCCAAAATTCGCCGATCGACCGCGCGCCATAGGGCCGGTGAAAGTTTGCGGGCAGCTGAAACCCAAGGCAGCGCGCCGCGCCGATGGCAATGTTGGAATAGCCCGAAAAATCGGCATACAGCTGCACCGCATACAGCAGCGCAGAAAACACCAGTTGAAACCCGTTGTACTTGCCGGGGGCGCTGAAAGCAAATTTTAAAATGGCGGCGGCGTTTTCACTGATGACCATTTTTTTAAAAAAGCCCCACAGCATTTCGCGCAACCCCTCGCGCACGCCGTCGTAGTCAAACCGGTGCGCATGGTTCATCTGGTGCAGCAGGTTGTCGGTGCGGGCAATGGGGCCGGACACCACCTGCGGGAAGAAGGACAAAAACAGCGCGCATTTGACGGGGTTCTTTTCCGCCGGGCTGTGCCCGCGGTACACGTCGGTCAAATAGCCCACGGCAATCAAAGTATAAAAGCTCAGGCCCACCATCCACACGGTGCTAAACGCCGGTTGCAAGGTAAGGCGAAGCGAAAACCAGCTGTTAAGCAAAGATAAGAAAAACCCGGTATATTTGACATAGCACAGCATGCCAATGTGGGCCACAATGCCCAGCACCAACAGCAGCACGCGCAGCGCTTTGCGCTGCAAATGGTCAAGCCCCAGCGCGGCAAGGTAAGTGACAAGGGTCAAACCCGCCAGCACCGCCAAAGCCTCTGGGTGGGCTTTGCCACCACTGATGGTGGCAAAGTAGTAAAAGAAGTAGCTGCACAAAAGCAGCCAGCCGTTTTGCGCGCGCTTTGGCACGGCGTAATACAGCAAAAGACACACCGGGAAAAACAACAAAAAGGCAAGCGAGGTAAAACTCATGCCTTTTTGCAACTGCGCCCAAAACCAGCCCCCAATCGCCGTGGCGGTGGGGGGAGGTGTAAAAATTTCCTGCCTTAAAAAAAGCCACAATTCATCCGCATAGCGAATTGCTGTCTGCATCATTCCAAAACCTCAGGTCTTTCTTTTGTTTCAAAGCACTCAGCACATTGTTTTGTCCTGCGGGTCGTTGTCCTCTTTTGGGGTATCGGCAAGCTGGGCTTCCAACTCGCGGATGCGGCGCTCCAGCAGTGCGGCGTTTTGCGTCAATGCTTTGATCTTTACCGCAAACCCACTGACGACCGCCGAAAGCGACAGCAAAATCAGCATGACAAAGGCCAGAATGACCAGAAAAACAAAGTTGACCGGGTTGAGTACCTTTAAGATATCGCCCATCACCAAAACAATATACGGGAACAGCGCAAACAGCAGCAGCACCGCGCCGCTGAGCAGCCAGATGATGGCATACTGCACGCCAAGACGCTGCTTTTTCAGCAGATAAAAAATAATGCCAAGATAAAGCAGCACCCCCACGATCAGCGCAATGCGAAAGTTCAGTTCCATTTCCATGATCCAATCACCCCAAAGTAAAATTTGGTACGGCACCGGTCACCGCAGCCGGTCACGTTTTGAAAAACTGAGACGGTAAACGATGAGTGCAAGGCAAACCTTGACCATATAATAGACCGATTTAAATGAGTGGATGCTGGACGTGCCGCCCATGCGCTCGGCCATGACCACGGGTACTTCACCCACACGGTACCCGGCAGAAAGCGCTGCGACGATCGCCTCCGGTTCCGGGTAGTCCTGTGCGTAATGCCGGGCAAAAAATTCGGTCATTTCGCGGTTGCAGGCGCGAAACCCGCTGGTCGTGTCTTTGACGCGTTTGCCGGTGAGCAGGCGGATGAAAAAGCTGAGAATGTTGATGCCAAACCGCCGCAGGGCGCTGGTTTGAAAGCCCTCTTTCGTGATAAAACGGCTGCCGATGCACATATCCAGCTCGCCGCGCTCGATCGGCTTTAGCAGTTCGGCGAGGTAAAGGGGGTCGTGCTGGCCGTCGCCGTCCATCTGTATTGTGATGTCATAGCCGCGCTCCACCGCAAACAGGTAGCCGCTCTGCACGCCGCCGCCAATGCCTAGGTTCACCGGCAAAGAGATGTAGTTGTACCCGTTTTCTTCGCAGATCTCGCGGCTGCGGTCGGTGGAACAGTCGTTGACGATCAGGTAATCGACTGTCGGGCAGGCGGCTTTCAGCCGGGTGACGACCTGCACGAGGTTTTCTTCCTCGTTATAGCAGGGGATGATGACGAGTGTTTTCAAGGGCGGATGGCACCTCCGTTTTTGTTGAACAATAAGGGTGGCAGCACACAGTGCCGCCGTTACAGGGGTTTGTCGTCTTGCCCCAGTAAAAACCCGGCTAGTTGCCGCAGCAACTGGTCGCGGTTAAACTTTGCGTTGTTGTAGGCGCGCCCGCGCTGGCCCATTTTATCGCGCTCGGCGCGGGGCATGTGGGTCAGCGCAAGCAGGTTTTCGGTCAGTGCGTCAATGTCCCCGGCGGGGCTGGCAAAGCCGCAGTGCGCTTCTTCAATCACTCTTGCGCCCTCGCCGTCCATCGATGCCAGCACCGGGCGCCCCGCGGCACAGTAGCTGGTGATCTTTGCGGGGATGGTCAGGCCGATGTCCTCACTTTTGGCAAGGCAGGCAATCAGCGCGTCGGCCATTGTGTGGTAGCGGGGGATGTCCTGCATCGGGTGCGGGCCCTCCCAGCTGAAATAATCGCCAAGGCCCTCGCGCTCAATGCGTGCCAGCAGCGCTTCGCGGCTCATGCCATCGCCCACCAGCACAAAGCGGATGCCCTCTTCGCCGGCGGTTTTCAGCCGCAGCGCCACGTCGATCAGACTATCCAGTGCCTGTGCGGGCGAAAAATTGCCCGCAAACACCACGTTAAATTTGCCCGCAAAGCGCTGGCGCAGTGCTTCGTCCTCTACATCCTGTAAATAAAGCTCTTCACAATACTGTGGGATGACGGCCACGGCGTCTTCACCCTTGCCGGTGCGCTCGCGCAGCCGCTGCCCCAAAGCGGGGGACATGGCGATCAGCCGGTCGGCCGTTTTGTAGTGCCACAGCGATACCCCGGCGGCGATGCGCCGCAGCAGCGGGTTTTGCACGTCTAAAATAGAATACAGGTTTTCGGGCCACAAATCCAGCACGTAAATGCTGGTGGGTACCCGGTGCAGCTTGCCGTACACCAGCGCGGGGAAGGCCATCAGCACCGGGCTGGTCTCGTAGCAAAACACCGCGTCGTACCGGCGCCCTGCCAGCCGCAGCAGGTCAAACACCGCAAAAAAAGGGAACGAGATATAATTGAGAAAAATGCGCAGGTTGGTATTGCCGCGGCGCGGCACCTCCCATGCGCGGAAAATTTCGACCCCGTTTTGCCGCTGGCGCCGCTTTTTAAAAAAGCCGTACCCCGGCAGCAGTTCGCCCTTGGGGTAGTTTGGCAGCCCGCACAGCACGTCCACCTCGTACCCCAGCGCGGCAAGCCCCTCGCACACATCGGTGCTGCGAAAAGTCTCGGGCCAGTAGTGCTGGCTGACGACCAGAATTCGTTTTGCCAACAAGGCACCCCCGATCAGAAAAGATTGCCCCGGCAGGGGCACTGGTTAATGTTTCAGCCAAACGGTCTCGTTGACGATTTTTGTGTAGCTCTCGATCAGCTTGACCACCTTTACCGACACATTGGTGTCGGCGTAGTCCGCTGCCATCACGGCAGGCTCGCCCGCGTCGCGCATTGCGACCGCCAGCACCATGGCCTGCTCCACATCGTCGCCCTTGATGCCGCCAATCACCACGCTGCCTTTGTCCAGCACTTCCGGCCGCTCGGTCGAGGTGCGGATCAGCACGCCCGCAAAGCCCAGCATTGCGCTTTCCTCCGACAAAGTACCGGAGTCGGACAGCACACAATACGCGTTTTTTTGCAGCTTATTGTAATCCAAAAAGCCAAACGGCTGCAATTCGCGCACCAGCGGGTGAAACTTAAACTGCCGCGCCTCAATAAATTTTTTGCTGCGCGGGTGGCACGAGTAGATCACCGGCATGCCGGTGTTTTCGGCAATGCGGTTGATTGCGTTCATCAGTGATAAGAAATGCTCTTCGTTGTCGATGTTCTCTTCGCGGTGGGCCGAAAGCAAAATATAGCCGTTCGGCGTGAGGGCCAGTTCTTCCAGCACCTTGCTTTGCTCAATGGCATCGGCATGGGCGGCCAGCACTTCGCGCATCGGGCTGCCGGTGACAAAAATCGTCTTGCCGTCAATGCCCTCTGCCAGCAGGTAGCGGCGCGAGTGCTCGGTGTACGGCATGTTGATGTCGCTGATGTGGTCCACGATTTTGCGGTTGATCATCTCCGAGACGTTCCAGTCCCAGCAGCGGTTGCCGGCTTCCATGTGAAAAATGGGGATCTTGAGCCGCTTTGCGCTGATGGCAGACAGCGCCGAGTTGGTGTCACCCAGCAGCAAAATGGCGTCCGGGCGCTCTTTTACCAGCACTTCGTAGCTTTTGGCAATAATGCCGCCCATTGTCTCGCCAAGGTCTTTGCCCACACAGTCAAGGTAGTAGTCCGGCTGGCGCAGGCCAAGGTCCTCAAAAAAAATACCGTTCAGCCGGTAGTCGTAATTTTGCCCGGTGTGCACCAGCAGGTGGTCAAAATAGCGGTCGCAGCATTTGATGACTTCCGACAGCCGAATGATCTCCGGCCGGGTGCCCACAATGGTCATAAGCTTTAATTTACGCATGAAACGCCTCCAATTTTGGCATCATTCCTGCACCGGCAAAAACCAGGTGTCGGGGTGTTCGGGGTCAAAGCATTCGTTTGCCCACATCACGGTCACAAGGTCGGTATCGCCCTCGTTTTCAATGTTGTGGGTGTAGCCGGTGGGGATATCCACGACTTCCAGCTTGTCGCCCGTGACATGATAGCTGAAAATCTCGTCACTGTCCGGCCGCCGAAAGCGGATGACGCCGCGGCCCTGCACGACTAAAAATTTTTCGTTTTTCGAGTCGTGCCAGTGGTTGCCCTTGACAATGCCGGGCTTGCTGATGTTGATGCTGACCTGCCCGCGCTCGGGGGTGCGCAAAAATTCGGTAAAGCTGCCGCGCGCATCGGTGTGCATGGCCAGCGGGTACGAAAAGCCGTGGTTTGGCTCTAAATACGAAAGGTAGGCGCTGTACAACTTTTTAGTCAGCGCGTCGCCCTGATGCGGCACGGTTAGCGTGGTGCGGCTGTCGCGAAAGCCGCGCAGCGTGTTTGCCAGTTCGCCCAGTGTAATCTCGTAAACCGGGTGAATGGCAAAATAGCCGGGGTTTTGCGCGTCGGGCACCGTGTGCCCCTCCATCGTGCCGATCAGGCAGTCGATGACGTCGTCGATATACACGAGCGGCAGCGAAAAGCTTTCATCGCGGATCGAAACCGGCAAATCGTTTGCAATGTTGTGGCAAAAGGTGGCCACCACGCTGTTGTAGCCCGGGCGGCACCACTTGCCAAACACGCCGGGCATGCGGGTGAGGTGCACCGGCGCGCCGGTGTCTTTGCCGTAGGCCAGCAGTGCATTTTCGGCCAGCGCTTTGCTTTTGCCGTAGTCGTTGTCGCTCGCCGCCTGCGTGCTGCTGGTCATCAGCACCGGGCACTGCCCGCCCGCCGCGGCCAAAAGGCGGCACAGCTGGGCCGTCAGGTCGCTGTTGCCGTCGTAAAACTCTTTCGGGTCTTTGGGGCGGTTGACCCCGGCAAGGTGAAACACAAACCGGGCGCTGCCGCACCAAGCTTCCAGCTCGCTTTGGGTGCTGTCGCGGTCATATGCAAACACGTGGGTATACCCCCGGTTTTGCAGCGCAAACAGCAGGTTGCGCCCCACAAAGCCCGCCGCGCCCGTGACAAGAATGGCTGCGTCTTTTTCCATGCGGGGGTCACTCCTTTGCAAGTTCTTCTTTTATGTAGTCAAGCTCCATTAATTTATCCACGACACCCTGCACGTCCAGCCGCTGGGTGTTGTGGCTGGTGTAGGCCTCTAGGCTGTCCTGAGGCAGCGAGCCCTCTACAAAATATTTGTCATAGTTTAAGTCGCGCGTGTCGGCAGACACTTTAAAGTAGCCGCCAAGGTCCACGGCGTGCATGCGCTCTTCACTGGTGAGCAGTGTTTCGTACAATTTTTCGCCGTGCCGGTCACCAATCACCCGCACGCCGGTGTTGCCAAACAGCTGCTGCACGGCCTCGGCCAGCACGCCAATGGTGGAAGCCGGGCTTTTTTGTACAAACAGATCGCCGGGGGCGGCGTGCTCAAATGCAAACACCACAAGTTTAACGGCTTCGTCAAGGCTCATCAAAAACCGGGTCATGCCGGGGTTTGTCACGGTGATGGGCTTGCCCGCGCGGATCTGATCGACAAACAGCGGGATCACGCTGCCGCGGCTGGCCATCACGTTGCCGTAACGGGTGCAGCAGATGGTGGTGTTTTCTGCTTTCACAGTGCGCGCCCGCGCGCCAATGACCTTTTCCATCATGGCTTTTGAAATGCCCATTGCGTTAATGGGGTACGCGGCTTTATCGGTGGAAAGGCAAACCACTTTTTTGACACCGGCCTCAATGGCCTCTGCCAGCAGGTTGTCGGTGCCCACAATGTTGGTGCGCACCGCCTCCATGGGGAAAAACTCGCAGCTTGGTACCTGTTTCAGCGCCGCGGCGTGAAAAATAAAGTCCACCCCGCCAATAGCCGAATGGATGCTGTCGCGGTTGCGCACATCCCCAATGTAAAATTTCAGCTTATTGGAAAGCTCCGGGTAGCGCAGCTGGTATTCGTGGCGCATATCGTCCTGCTTCTTTTCATCCCGCGAAAAAATGCGAATTTCACCAATTTCGGTGGAAAGAAAATGTTTGAGCACCGTGTTGCCAAAGCTGCCGGTGCCCCCGGTGATGAGCAAGGTTTTACCGCCAAAGATACTGTTCATAAAAGATGGTTCCCCTTCCGCGTTTTAGGCGCCACGCGGTGCCCAAAGCGTACATATTCATTTTATTTTTTTACAAGGATGCAATCAAGCAATAACCTTGTTCAGTATAGCATAAGTGCCCGGTCATTTAAAGTTTTTCTTAGGCCCTTATCGGCCCCATTTGCATAATTTGGGAGGGTTAGACACAGAAAAGCGCCAAAAAGGGCAAAATGGGGCGCATTTGCGCAGAATGATGAAAAAAAGAACTCTGTGGGCCCGCTTGGGCGGCAGGGCGCGGCACACCGTACCCGCAGCGCACCGCGCATTGCTTGACGCGGCAGACCTGCATTTGGTAACATTTTAATATTATAGGTACATTTTACAGGCGGCGTTTTGTTGCCGGCTAAAAAAGAAAGAGGTTAAGAAATACAATATGGACGTTTGGCCCAGTATACTGCTCATTTTCGCGCTGATTGGCGTGAACGCTTATTTTGCAATGAGCGAAATGGCGATCGTGTCGATCAACAACCCTAAAATTCGCAAACTGGCGGAGGCGGGGGATGAAGCCGCAAAGCGGCTGGTGACCATCACCGAATCCCCGTCCGACTTTTTGGCAACGATTCAGATCGGCGTTACGCTGTCGGGCTTTTTAAACTCGGCGGTCGCTGCGGATAATTTTGCCGGCCCGGTGACAAAGCTGCTGGGCGTTTTGCCTTTGCCTGCGGGGGTGTTGCGCAGCATCGTGCTGGTGGTCATCACGATTGTCATTTCGTATTTCACGCTGATTTTGGGCGAGCTGGTGCCCAAGCGCATTGCGCTGAAAGACCCCGATGCCACCGCGCTGAAAGTGGTGGGCGTTGTTTGGGGCGTTTACCGCGTGTGCCGCCCGTTTGTCAAGTTTTTGGCGCTTTCCACCAACTTAGTGCTGCGGCTGTTTGGTATTGGTGCTTCCAGTGACGAAGAGCCGGTGGATGAAGAGGATATCTTGATGATGGTGGAAGCGGGGGAGGACTCCGGTGCCATTGAGCCGCACGAGCGGGTGATGATCCAGAATATCTTTGAATTTGACGACCTGCACGTCAGCGAGGTCATGACCCACCGCACCGAGATCGTGGGTATCGAGCACGGTGCGTCGTTGGCAGAGCTGTTGCAACTGCAAAAGGAAGAGCGCTTTTCGCGCCTGCCGGTGTATGAGGGCAGTTTGGATAACATTGTGGGCATCGTGTATGTAAAAGACATCATCCCCGATTTGCTGCAAACCGGCGAAGTGGCCAAAACCGTAAATGATTTGATGCGCCCGGTGCTGTATGTGCCCGAAACCATGCGCTGCAGCGTGCTGCTGCACCAGTTTAAAGAGAGCCGCCAGCGTATGGCGGTGGTGGTGGACGAGTACGGCGGTACCGAGGGGATTGTGACGATGGAGGACCTGCTGGAGTCGATCGTCGGCGAGATGGACGACGAGCATGACGACGAGGAGGAGAACGGCATCGTGCAGCTTTCGCCCACCAGCTGGATGCTGGACGGCGAACTGGAAGTAGAAGAAGTGGAACGCGTTTTGGGCAACGACTTTTTTGACAACGATGACTCTGACACGCTGAACGGGTTTATCACGAACATGCTTGGGCGCATCCCGGCACAGGGTGAAGTCATCCCGCTAAAGACAAAGGGCTGGGTGTGCACCATTTTGGCGGCAAACCAGCGCTGCATTGAACGGCTGAAGATGGAAAAGATCACACCCGAGACGGGTGATGCGCCGGCCGGGGGCAAAGAGTGATCGCATTGCGAGAGGAGAGCAAACAAGATGAAAGCGGCAGAACGTCTGCTGCGGTATGTGACCGTGGCGACCGACAGTACCGAGGGCAGCACCAGCGCCCCCACCAGTGAACGGCAGTGGGACCTTGCAAGGCTGTTGCAGGATGAAATGGTGCAACTGGGCATCCAGAATGTGCGGCTGCAAGACGGCTGTTATCTCTATGGGGAGCTGCCCGCCACGCCGGGCCTTGAAGATGCAGAACCGTTGGCCCTTTTGGCCCATATGGACACCGCGCCCGCGTTTTGCGGCATTGGCGTCAAACCGCAGGTGATCGAGCAGTATGACGGCGGTGCGGTAAAACTTGCCGGCAGCGGGGCCGTGCTTTCGCCCGCAAATTTCCCCGAGCTTAGTACGATGGCGGGCAAAACGCTGATCACGACCGACGGCACCACGTTGCTTGGGGCGGACGATAAGGCCGGCATTGCCGAGATCATGACACTGGCGGAAGTACTGCTTACACAGAACATCCCGCACGGCAAGCTTTGCATCGCCTTTACACCGGATGAAGAGGTGGGCCGCGGTGCCCACGGGTTTGACATTGAGGGCTTTGGGGCAAAGATCGCTTATACGGTGGACGGCGGCCCGGCGGGGGAGCTGGAGTACGAGACGTTTAATGCGGCGTCGGCCGAAGTGACCATCCACGGTGTTTCGGTACACCCCGGCACGGCAAAGGGCGTGATGAAAAATGCGCTGCTGCTGGGCATGGAGTTTGCGTCGCTGCTGCCCGCCGAAACCCCGGCCAACACCGAGGGGTACGAGGGCTTTTACCACCTTGACCGCATGAGCGGCAATGTGGCACAGGCCGCGCTGTTTTATATTGTGCGCGACCACGACAGCGAAGCATTTGAAACGCGCAAGCGCATGGTGCAGCGCGCCGCAGCATGGATGAATGAAAAGTACGGCGAGGGCACGGTGACATTGCACCTGTCGGACACGTATTACAATATGGCCGAAAAAATACGCCCCTGCTTTTACCTGGTCGAGCGCGCCCGGCGCGCCATTGAGGCCGTGGGGCTGGTGCCGGTGATACAGCCGGTGCGCGGCGGTACCGACGGGTCGATACTGTCTTACCGCGGCTTGCCCTGCCCCAACCTTGGCACCGGCGGGTACGCGTTTCACGGCCCGTCAGAGCATATTGCCGCAGAGGACATGGATACTTGCGTGGCCATTTTGCAGCAACTGGTGGCGGAGTTTGCGCACCCCGCCCAATAACAAAGCATAAAAAAACAGGGCCGCACCCACGGGTGCGGCCCTCAGTCTGTCGAAAAAGGTCCAGCGAAGGCTGGGCTTTTTCATTTAAAAACAGTAAAATAGGTATGGGTGATGAGGAATGTTACAGCGAGGGAAATTAGATCGTGGCGTATTGGAAATTGTGGATAC